>Ga0160423_10000009_pt1 | contig 161072 bp, 128 predicted proteins | sample CRUFie14St8metaG_FD_108191 | JGI IMG/M metagenome (GOLD analysis project Ga0160423, IMG submission 108191) | Marine microbial communities from the Costa Rica Dome - CRUD Field 142mm St8 metaG | ecosystem: Environmental > Aquatic > Marine > Oceanic > Photic zone | place: Costa Rica: the...
AATGGATCACTCGGATCTAAATCATACCATGTGAAACTAGCGCCAGCATCGCCAGTCGCCGTTACATCCGCTATCGCATCGCCAAAACAATAGGTCGAACCTACCGCAACAGGAACAGATGGTTGCGGAGTTATAGTTAAAACAGCTTGTGCTGAATCTTGACAACCTGCTCCAGACACTAATGCCCATATTGTTCCAACTCCGTTAATATCAACATTACCCACTATTTGATTGCCGTTAGACGGAATACCATCCCACCATGTAACATTAAATGTTACATCGCTATTAACTGATGCATCTAAAGTTGTTAAATCAAAGTTAGTAACGTTATAATCGCAATCGTTAATTGTAGGGATGTTTGCTGTTGGCTGTGGATTTACTGCAACAGATACACACAAAGTATCAGCACAGTTAGTAGTTGTATAAACAATACTATAATCGGTTGTTATTGCAGGGCTAACTATTGATGAACCTAATAAAGTTGGAGCACCTGGCCAACACCCTTCATAGTAGGTTATTGTTACTCCAACCGCAGCGTTAGCATCCACTACATTGATTGTTGATAAATCAAAGTTTTGACCTTCGCAAATTGATGGTGTATCAACAGTTGAAATATCAGGACCTGTAATTGCGCAATCAGCAGGGCAATCCCATGGTACATCTTGTGTGAAATCAGCAATACAATTTAAACCTGTTGTACCATAATCGTAACTGATATTATAGGTATGGATACCTGAACCATCACCAGGGTTTTGAGTTTGCGTTAAACTGGCTGGTATAACATTTACAAAGCCAGCACATGCTGCATCAATACTTATTGACGTTGAACAAGTACCATTACCTGAAGTTGCAATAAAGGCTGAAATATCGTTTGGATATACTGTTACAGTTAAGGTATACGATAAATCTACTTGAATCATAGGTGTTACAGCACCATTGTCACTATCATCGTCACACATGATAAAGGCCTGTAATGTAACATCCGTTGGGGAACAACCATTACCCGTTGCAGGGTAAGAAATTGGATCTCCTGAATTGTACAAAGTGCCATCTGCATACTCCCAAAATACAGACTCTCCATTATCATTATTTAAAGTAATTGTTGGTAAAGTAGCACTAGTGCCATCGCAAATTGATTCTGTAGAGTTAGGATCAGCCGTACTTGGACAACCTGCACATAAGTAATCGCCTGTAAAAGTGTAAGAAGCACAAGCTCCATTAGCACCTGGATAATTAGTATTTGTAACCGTCCAAGTTATTGTTAATGGACTTGAAGGGTCTGGCAAAACTGGATTAGCTCCGTTACCATCAAAATCATTTGTTATTGTATAGCCTGCAACGCCTTCACAATCGTAAGATGCTAGTGCCATTGCACATGAATTTTCACCATTTACTACACCTCCTGCTCCTGTTAAATCAGGATAGACTGTTACGGTAAATGTGTATAATAAATCAACAACAATTTCAGGAGTTGTAGCACCATTATCACCATCATCATCACATAATATAAATGCTGATAGTTGAACATCTTCAGGAGTACAACCATCGCCAGCTGCAGGATAAGCAATTGCATCTCCTGAGTTATAAGCTCCACCATTCGTATATTCCCAATAAACAACATTACCGTTAGGGTTGTCATTAATTGTTAAAGTAGGTAAGGTTGGCGCATCACCATCGCAAATTGATTCACCAGAATCAGGATCACTTGTTGTTTGACAACTTACACAGAAGAAGTTACCCGTAAATGTAAATGACTGACAAGTTGCATCAGCACCTATATAGTTGGTATTTGTAACTGTCCAAGTTATCGGGCCAGTTGACGTTTCAGTAGATAAATCAGGGTTTGTACCATTAGCATCATAACTGTTAGTTATGGTATAACCAGCTTGTCCCTCACAATCATATGATGAAACAGATATTTCGCAAGCATCCGTATTATCAACTACTCCTGTTAATCCTGAAATGTCAGGATAGACTGTAACGTTAATACTTCCTTGCAATTCATAACTATCATCAGGATCATTGTTAAAGCCGTCACCATTAGCATCGCAACGTGTAAAAGCAAAAATTTGTGTTGTTCCAGCATTACAGTTATCAGCAGCTGTTGCCGCACCTGCAACATATGGTATAGTTGGCGGATTATCCGTAAACCAATCAATACCATCACCATCAGCGTCATTAGTATCAATATTTGTAGGATCCGTAATTGTAATACCAGTCGCTCCGCCTAACGATAAATCTAAGCCAGAATCATCTCCACAGAACTCAAAGTTTGTTGTAACTATTGAAGCAGTTGGGCATGAACAATTTGGTGCCGTAATTGTACCCGTTGTTGAACAACCATTGTTTCCTGCATCAGTAACTGTTATATTGAAAGGTGAACCTGCTAAAGGTAAAGTGAGCGTTTGTGGAACACCAACAGTAACTGTTGCCGTTACATCACCTGAAATATTATAAGTTGAACCTGCTAATCCAGTAATTGTAATATCAACATCAAAGTCAGTTGCACTTATACAAACCGCATTAGCTAAATCAATAGTTGGATTTGGTTCAACAGTAACATTTATTTGAGAGGTTGGACCTACACAGCCTGCTGCACTAGTTTCAAAAACGGTATATGCAGTTGTACCAGGTGTAGTAGTACTTGGTGTTGGTGCTGTTGTTGTATTTCCAGGATTCCAAGTTAATGTTCCTCCACTACCAGTAGCAGTTAAAGCAACTGCAACGTCTCCCTCGCAATATGAAATATCAGAAACTGTTGGAGCAACAGGATCTTCATTTACTGTTACCGTTACAGTAGTTTGATCATCTGGACATGGAGCTGTTCCAAATACCTCATATTGGAATACATAATTACCTCCTGTTTGACCACTTGGATCAAAAGTGCCTGCTGCAGCATTAAATGAGCCACCTGAAGGGCTACCTGAACTTACCGTCCACGTTCCTCCAGCATCGCCACCTACAACTAAAGCATTCAAATCAATAGCAGGTGTTGCAGCTGTATTGCAACTTGCAGTTGAACCACCTGTGCCTGCTTCAACCGCCGCATTAACAACAATAGTTTGAGTTGAAGAAGGAGGGCAAGTTCCTCCTGCAGGTGAATCTAACGTATAAGTTACTTCATAATTACCAGCGGCTGAACCTGTTGCATCGAATATAGTACCTACTAAACTAGAAGTACCACCAGCAGGTTGAGATGTTATTGACCAAGTACCAGGATCAGTTGTTGCAGTTACAAGTGTTGCTAAATCAAGAGTTGCTGCATCATTACAGAATGGTCCTGCTGGAGCATTAGTTGTTTCATCAGGGCAATCACAGTTAAATGGAATATCAACTTGATAAGAAGCAACACATGTTAAACCCGTAGCTCCATAATCATAAGAAATAGTATAGTTATGGTCTCCTGGTGGGGTTCCACTAGGAGCAGTTTGCGTACCACCATTAGATACCGAAACAAAAGCTCCGCATGCAGGATCGATAGTTACGCCTGTTGTACATGTATTTGCACCACTTGTTGATACAAAAGCTGTAATATCATTAGGATAAACCGTAACGGTTAATGTGTAACCTAAATCAACTACAATTTCAGGAGTTACAACATCGCCATCATCATCACACATAATAAAGGCATGAAGCGTAATATCTTCTGGAGCACAACCATTGCCAGTTGCTGGATATGCAATTAAATCGCCAGCATTATAAGCTGTACCATTTGAATATTCCCAGTAAACTAAATTTCCATTAGGGTTATCATTAATTGTTAATGCAGGTAAAGTTGCTGCATCATCTTCACAAATTGAAATAGCAGAATCTGGATCTGGAGTGCTTTGACAATTTACGCAGAAATAGTTACCTGAAACCGTAAAAGTTTGACAAGCAGCAGGTAATCCAGCTGCAACAGCTGCATCATTGGTAATTGTCCAAGTAACTGAGCCTGCACCCGTTTCAGTTACAGGAATTGGATTTGTGCTTGAAGTATTATCGTAATCGTTAACAATTGAATAATCAGCATTACCTTGGCAATCATAAGACGATAATGCAATTTGACAAGCATCAGAGTTATCCACTGTACCTGTTAATCCATTAATATCTGGATAAACGGTTACTGTAACTGTACCTGCTAATACATAGCTATCATCACCAGTATTATTAAATCCATCACCAGCAGGATCGCATCTTAAAAATGCAAAAATAGTTGTGTTACTTGCATTACAGTTATCTGCTGCAGTTAAGCCTCCTGGCACATAAGGTATTGTTGGAGGATCATCAGTAAACCATTCTATACCATCACTATCTGAATCGTTTGTATCTAAATTAGTGGCATCGTTAATCATTAAGCCTGTTGGACCACCAACTGCTAAGTTTATTGTTGAATCATCCGTACAGAAAACTTGAGCAGTGGCTCCAGTTGCACCAACAGGACAATCACAATTTGGTGTAGTAACAACTGCTGTGTTTGAGCAACCTTCATTACCATCATCAGTAACAGTAATATTGTAGGTTGGGCTACCCAAGCCAAGTGTAAATACTGTAGGGGTTCCTTCATTAACTATTGAAGAAATATCTCCACTAATTGTATATGTACTTCCAACTATACCTGTTACTGTTATAGTAACTTCATATTGTGTTGCACTTATACAAGTAGCATTTGTAATACTAATTACAGGTAAAGGCTCAACTGTTAAAACCAAATCAACAATGCCATAACAACCGCCTGGTTCTTCAACCCTTACATAAACGGTTGTGCTTGATGTATTATAACTTGATGGATTAGCAATTTGCGTTGTTGTTGCAGCTACATCTTCCCAATAGGTAAATGTAAAGCCTCCAATCCCGTTAACATTTATAACACCTTCAGCAGATGTTAAATCGAAAGTAGCCGTACCTGAACCTGCAGCATCTTCGCATAAGTCTAAAGCGGCATCTGTTATTAATGGTGGATTATCTATACTTAATGTTACTTCAGCAACTGTACTACAACCATTTGCACCCTCAATACATGCATAGATTACTGTATTGTTAACTGCATTTAGTGGGGCAGCAGGGTTTGCTATTAATGATGGACCGCCACAATTTTGTGCATCCACTTGATCTGTATAATAAGTTACCGTAACGGTATTATCACCATTATCTAAATCTGTTGCAGAGCCTGCCGAATTTGAGGCTGTTGTAACATCTTGTGCATCTGTCAATACAAAATCTTCTTGTCCATTTGCATCAACATCGCAAACCAATAAGGTTACGTTATTAGTTGTAGGAACTGGGTTTAATGCTAAATCAATTTGTTGAACGGTATAGCAACCATCTGCATCTTCAACTCTAGCAAACAAGGTCGTTGCGGCTGAAGTAAATGGACTTGAAATTTGTAAGCCAACTCCACCATTTTGAGCATCAAATAAACCAAAGTAGTAAGTAACTGTCATTACAACACCGTTATCAACATCAGTACCACTTGTATTTGCAGTAGCTCCTGCATTTTCAGCATCTGGTAAGTTAAATACTCCTTGTCCTGTTCCATCATCACAAACAGTTAAAGTAACAGGATTGGTTACAGGACCAGGAATTTCATCAAGGGCAACAAAAGCAGTATCAGCGCAACCAGTAACTCCATCTTCAACACGTACCCAAACACCACCACCTATTGTGCCTGTGTAAGTTGTAGGGCCTGCAATTGCACTTGCAGGTATTCCAAAAAACGCATCAAGTGCATTTCCAAAATCATAGTAAGATACAATAACGCCAACAGCACCACCATCAACATCTACTCCGCCAACATTCGAGGTCGCTCCTGCATTTTCAGCTTCAGTTAAATCGAAGGTTGCCATTCCATCACCATCAGAATCACAAACAGCTAAAGTTGTACTGTTTGCAGTTGGCGTTGGATTAACAATAATATTAAATGTGGAATCGGCATTACAACCAGCAACTGGAGTATCTAAGGTATATGTAACCATATAAGGACTTCCCGCTGAAGTAGCACTACTAAAATCTAAAACCGTTCCTGTTAAACTCGGAGCACCTGGGGTCGCTGATATAGTCCATGTACCAGGGTCTGCATTATCATCAAAACTATCTAAATCCAAAGTACCAGTACCAGCACATTGTTCTGGCCAAGGTGTTATTGCTAAACTAGGGCAACTACAATCTTGAACTGCTAATGAAATTGTTTGTGTAAAGTCAGGACAAGTATTACTGCTTGTTATTGTAAATGTAAAGTTATAGTTACCAGCAGCCAACCCATCAAAATCAACAGATGAAGGTGTAGTAAAATCAGCAACAGCTGGGTTTCCTCCACCTTGGGTCCAGCTTCCCGCACCAGTAGCACCAGTTACTAAAGCGTCAAAATCAACAATTGTTGAACCTGATCCACCAGTTGCATTACAAGCAGGTGCAGGGTTAGCAACATTTGCATCAGGCGCAGTTTCAACAATTAATGTTAACTCTACCGTTTCATAACAAAATGGTGCTGTATTATTTTCAACACGTACATAAATTATTGTTCCGTTTGTACCATTATACAAAGAAGCTGTATTAATAGCACTTGTACCTGCATTAGCATCGCCTTGCGTTGGGTGGTAAGTTATTGTTACTCCTCCTAAATTTGTAATTGCACCACCTGTATTAGCAGTTGCACCAGCATTTTCAGCATCCGTTAAGGTAAAATCAGCTGTACCACTACCAGCAGGGCTTTCGCACAATGTTAAATTTGTATCAAATGATAAAGGTGGGTTACTAGTATTTACGGTAACAGCTAATGTATCTCCACAAGTACCGTCATCTAGTGAAACATATAAATTAGCAATGCCTGTTAAGTCAACTGAGTTAGTCGGATTAATTATTGAACCGCCAGCTTGAGGATCGCCATTATACCAAATAACATTACCAACTCCTACTGATCCTGCATAGCCGTCTAAATCAACGGCATTCATATCATATGAGCATTCTGCAATAACAGGGTCAGTTGCTGTAGGTGAATTATTTATTGTAATAGTAAAACTTTCTTCGTCATCACAGCCAATAATACCATCGTAAATAAATATTGTTTGAGTTGTAGTAATATTAGTACCACCTGCAATTGGACCTACACCTCCAGTAGTAGTATAATAGCCTTCGCTACCTGTTAAATTAGTACCTGTTATAGCAGGCAAAGTAAAACTATCACAAAATGACCCATCTGCAATATCATCAACATCTGGTTGAATATTTACAGTAACATTAAATGAAGTAGTATCACTACAAGTACTTGTACTTGACGTACAAATAATAAAGTATAAATCAGAAGTAGTAACAGTTAGCCCCGCACCTGTTAATTGCGCACCTGGGTTACCTCCACTATTGGCATAATATAAGCATGTTGGTGACGTACCATTTAAGTCAGTAGGCGTTACAGTTGTTAAATCAAAATTATTGCACCCTGTTTGAGCTAATGGCGGTTCTAAACTTGGTGAATCATCTATTGTTAACATAAAAAATTCTTCATCATCACATCCTGAAGCACCATCATAAGCATATAAAGTTTGGCTAAAAGGGGCTGGAATTACAGCACCAATTGCATAAGAAGTTCCTGTACCTCCTGTACCAGTATAATAAGCTTCACTTCCAGATAGATTAGTGCCACTAATAGCAGGTAATGTGTAACTATCGCACTCTGTAACATCTCCTATTGGATCGATTGTTGGTGTTGTAACAATGGTTACTTGAACCGAAGTAGTGTCAGCACACCCTGCAGCTGCGCCAATAATATATATAATGTTAACCCCTGCTGAATTAATTGTAGTACTACCAAGCAAAGTTCCTGCCTGGCCTGGTGCACCTTCATTATGATAAGTAAAAGTTACACCTGGAACTGAGTTATTATCAGTTGGTACAACAGTAGAAACATCATAACTATCACATTCTGTAATATTTAAAGGTTGTACTAAATCTGGAGTTGGATTAATTGTAATCGTAAAATCTTCTTCGTCAGAACAAGTTCCATTTACATCATAAATAAATATGGTTGTGGTAGCGCTTATAACTTGACCTACCGCATAAGCTGTTCCTGTACCTCCAGTAGCCGACCAATAACCTTCGCCACCAGTTAAGTTTGTACCTGTGATAGCAGGTAATGTATAGTCACCACATTGGTTAACATCGGTTATATCATCAACATTTGGTGTTGCATTGACATTTACAACTATAGTAGCTGCTGTGCTTTCGCAATTATTTTCGACCTCAGTTACCCAATAAGTTGTTGAACCTGCAGCTGCCGTTGATGGTGTAGGTGCTCCTGCTAATGGTGCTGGGCTACCAACCGTAGGGTCTGTATTGTACCAAGTTAAAGTACCTGTTCCATTGGCTGTTGCTGTTAATGCAACTGCTGCATCTCCAACACAGTATTCAACTGGAGTTGTTACTGTTGGAGTTGGTGGGATTGCATTCACATTTACTACTATTGTAGCAGCCGTACTCTCGCAATTATTTTCTACTTCAGTTACCCAATAAGTAGTTGAACCTACTGCTGCTGTTGATGGCGTTGGTGCACCGGCTAATGGGGCTGGACTACCAACCGTTGGGTCTGTATTATACCATGTTAAAGTACCTGTTCCATTGGCTGTTGCCGTTAGTGCAACTGCTGCATCGCCCATACAATATTCAACTGGAGTTGTTACTGTAGGCATTGGAGGGATCGCATTTACATTTACTACTATTGTAGCGGCTATACTTTCACAATTATTCTCAATTTCTGTCACCCAATAAGTTGTTGAACCTGCTGCAGCTGTTGATGGCGTTGGTGCTCCTGCTAATGGTGCTGGGCTACCAACTGTAGGATCTGTATTGTACCAAGTTAAAGTACCTGTTCCATTGGCTGTTGCTGTTAATGCAACTGCTGCATCTCCAACACAGTATTCAACTGGCGTTGTTACTGTTGGCGTTGGAGGGATTGCACTTACATTTACTACTATTGTAGCAGCTGTGCTTTCGCAATTATTTTCTACTTCTGTTACCCAATAAGTAGTTGAACCTACTGCTGCTGTTGATGGCGTTGGCGCACCTGCTAATGGCGCTGGACTACCAACCGTTGGGTCTGTATTATACCATGTTAAAGTACCTGTTCCATTGGCTGTTGCTGTTAATGCAACTGCAACATCGCCCATACAATATTCAACTGGAGTTGTTACTGTTGGTGTTGGTGGGATCGCATTTACATTTACTACTATTGTAGAAGCAGGACTTTCACAAGTTCCAACAACTTCAGTGACCCAATAAGTAGTTGAACCTGCTGCAGCTGTTGACGGCGTTGGTGCTCCTGCTAATGGGGCTGGACTACCAACTGAAGGATCTGTATTATACCATGTTAAAGTACCTGGTCCATTAGCTGTTGCTGTTAATGCCACTGCGGCATCCCCTACACAATATTCAACAGGTGTTGTTACCATTGGTGCAGTTGGAGTTGCTGCAACATTTACAACAATTGTTGCGGCAACACTTTCACAACCATTTTCAACCTCAGTTACCCAATAAGTAGTTGAACCTACGGCTGCTGTTGATGGCGTTGGTGCTCCAGCTAATGGGGCTGGGCTACCAACCGTTGGGTCAGCATCATACCAAGTTAAAGTACCTGTTCCGTTAGCCGTTGCAGTTAAAGCTACAGCTGCATCACCAACACAATAATCAACTGGTGTTGTTACTGTTGGAGTAGGTGGAGTTGGTGTTATTGTTAAAGTAACTTGTATTGTATCTAGGCATGTTCCATCATCAACTGAAACATACAAGCCATTTGTTGTATAATTATTTAAGTCTACGTTGTTTGCAGGGCTTATAACCGTACCAGGAGATCCTGGCGGTGCAGGATTACCATCGTACCAAACTATGGTTGCTGTAGCATTTACTGTTGTATTTTCTGATGTTAAATCATAATTTGTTAAATCATCGGAACAGCCAGTAATAACAGGGTCAGTAGCTGTTGGCAAAGGATTTACAGTTACAACAACTGAAGTGGTATCAGCACAACCTAGGTTAACTGTTGAAACTATATAATATGTTGTTGTTGTTAAAGGACAAACCGTAGTAGATCCTAACTGAGCACCTGCATTACCTGGACTAGCCTCAGCATGATAAGTTATGGTTGTATCGGCTGGAGCCCAAGTTTCAGTATCATTAATAGTTACAGACGCTAGATTAAAACACTCCCCTTCACATATTTCCGGTGTATCCGGAGTACTTATATCAGGTTCAATACAATAAGCATGTGCATAGGAACATACAGAAATAACATCACCACAGCACTCGGTTTCATCAGGGTCAATCCGAGTACAAATATAATAAGTGGAATTAGTTCCCCCATCATTATATAAAGCCCATCCAGCAGCAGTTGTATTTGCAACAGGAGCTAATGCAACGCATCCTGCTTGGTAAACAGTTAATGTTCTTGTTGAATTTGCTAAACAGTTTCCTTGATCAGATAGTGCTGCAAGTGAGTTTGCTGCAAAATACAATTCGGATGAAGTGTGTTGATATTCAGTACATATTTCAAAAAAATCGAGTGCAGCAATAGTCTCGGTCGATAAGTTAAGAGCTGCAACATCAAAGCAATCCATCGGGTCAACCGGATCAGCAGTCTCATTTGTTAACGAGTCCACTGCTTGGGTTTCGGTGTAGGTGCTTGAAATTGTATGGCAAGCTGAACCGCTATCAATATCCGAACAATCGCAACTATTTGGAAACGGCAACGGTGCTTTTGGCTCAGGCATCATTAAATAAGCAGGCAAACTGGTGAAATTTCCATCGGAAATCATCTCGCCAATCCCTGATTCGTTAATCCATGATGCTGAAAGCATTGATGGTATTAGCAACAAAAATGTGCTGATTGTAAGAAATAGATTTTTGGCCATGACCTATTGTTGTAAATAATTAGTTTTCAAATTTTGTGCTGGGAATACATTTGTTTTCTTGCTTAGTAATTTGTAAAATAAGTTACATAGGATTCATTACATCACCTTCTACAGGCAGTACAAATCTTCTCGTATTTACTTTACTTAATTTCATTTAATTAATTTTTTGCGCAAATCGCTTAAACATTCACGCAATTAATTGTCATTGTTTTTAATAACTCTCCAATTTATAAATTTCATTACTAATGACATAAACAATTTTTAACAATTATGCAGTTTTTTACTCATTTGTGTGCAAAGTATTCTCACTTATGTTAATTATTAATAAAATCTGGTGGTAAACAAGAGCATAAAGGATCGGTTGCTAAAAGCAAGTCCTCAGTAATATCAATAGTGTTTTCGCATGTACCATCATCTACAGATGCCCATAAATCCATACCAGGTGCAGTTAAGTCAACATTTGTATCAGGAAATATAATTACACCTACTCCATTAGGATCGCCATTATACCAAGTAACCGTTTCAGTAGGATTAACTCCCACATTATAAAGATTAAGATCTACCATTATTGCAACATCTGGGCAAACTCTAACAATTGTATCTTCAATTAATGGTAAAGGATCAACTGTAACCGTTATTGGTAGCTCATCGCTACATATATAATTGGTTGACAATATATAATAAGTTGACGATGGGGAGGTTGGTGTTACAATTGGCGCACCTATAATTTCGTTTGCTGACGTTGCTGGCGTGCCCGTATGATAAGTTATTGTTGTATCCTGTACACCAATTGGCCAAGCAATTGCATCATTTATAGTTACATTAGTTAAATCATAAGCTTCTCCATCGCAAACTGAAGGAGCATCTACTGTTGAAATATCAGGTTCTTCAAAAACATTAACTTGCACATCCAAAGTATCTGTACCACATGCATTGGTAACCACTGCTTGATACAAAGTATTAACTGTAGGACTAACCGTTATATCATCAAAACTTGAATTTGCTGGGTCATCCCAAGCAATTGTTACTGCATCCGTTACGGTAGTAGCGATATTTGCAACATCACCATTACAAATTTCATCATCAATTGCATCAAGCACTATTTCTGGTAATGGGTTAACGGTTACCTCAATTGAATCTAACTCACTTTTACAACCAGCATTATCTTGCTCTACATAAAAAGTATAGTTACCTGGATTAAGCATGCCTGCATTATAGTTAGTACCAGTACCAATTGGTAAGCCTGGTGGGTTTGAGTTATACCAAGATATTGAATAAGTGGGGTCAGTTAAAGTAGCAGTAAGTGCAACATCAACATCTTCGCAAAAAATTTGTGGAGAAACAACCGTTGGAGGTGGAATACAACACAAAGTATAATCAGCAGTAACAGGTTGGTCAACTGAGCATCCAGGGTCAGTCCAAATACCTGTTTCTCCATCAGCCCATGTTTTAATTGAAATACCAAGAGGTCCATTTGGATTACCTATTGGATCCACACAATCTAATGTTGTTATTTCAAAACAAGCATTCCATTGTAAACCAAAGCCGTCAACCACATTACCCCAGCAAGTACCAAATGGGTAAATACAGAAATTGTTTGCTGCATCCCACGTTCCATTTTGAGATAAACATACTGTTTGATTCATAGCTGGGTCAATAATATCACTTGGTGCAGCTGGACCAACCCATAAATCCCAACTAAATGGATTTACAATAAAATTGGTACTTGGAATACAACCACAACCAGGAATCCAATCAGTAAATCCTACCGCTAAACAAGCCGCTTGATCAACTGCTGGGCCAGGATAACAAATGGCCGTACAACCATCACCCCAACTATTATTAGCATCTGCTGGGAAACCACCAGGACTGTTTGTACTAAAAAACCACCATCCAGCATCGGGTATTAGAACACCAGTTGCATTAATATCAATTGTATTACCGCCTAACCATTGCCAAGCCGAACCAGGCTCATTATTAGCCGCAACTGTTGGGTTAACTGTTGGCGTAATTGATGCTGGATCCCATTCGCCAGAAAAACTAGGTACAATACCATGCAAAAAGTTAACAGCTGTTTGTAAATATTCGTCAACAGTAAAGCAAAACTCAACTGTGGTATTGGGTGGGTATTGATTATTCGGAAAATCAGTAACAGGTGGAGTAGCAGTTAAAGTTGAATTAATTAAACAAGCATCAACACCACAATCAAAAAATTGGCTTACATCACCATAATCGCAATTATCATCACTTAAATTAAAAGTAACTGTTTCCGCATGATTTAACCCTGCATATGTTACAGTACCACCATCGGGTACTATTGTAATATCTGGTGACCCTGCACCACTATTTGTTATTGTAAAGTTTGACCCATTTGCACTTGGTGTTCCTCCATCAATAGTAAAAGTTAAGCTACCAGTGTTTGTAGTTGGGTCGCAGTTTGAGTTTATAGTAACTGTAACTTGAGGTAAGTAAGTAATATGAATTGGTACACCCATATCATAACAACCGTCGCCATCAACATCATGACCTAATGCCGCATCGCATAATGACAAAATATCTGTACAGGCATCATCCATTGTAACAGGTATGTAATACAAATCATTACCACTTACAGTTGCGAAACCTGCAATTGGGTTATTAACAAAAAACTCGTAATCATTGCCAGCAGCATTAATTTCCGAAACATCTTCACCAGTAAAATACCAACCTGTAAAACAAGGATCAGTATCTGGGTCGCCAGTTGTTGGTGCACAATCATATACAGCATAACCTAAAGCTACAGGATCTAATAAACCAGCTGGCGGAGGTAATGTATAATCATCGTTTGAGGTGATATTAACTGATTCGTTATCACATAAAATCACTTCCCAAACACCACCATTTAAAGCCCCTACATCAGCTGTATATGTACCAGCATCAGCATTACATTGTTGCGGAAAAGTACCGTCGTATCCTGTAGCCAAAATACTATTAGGGCATTGTCCTTCCTCTTGCCCATTTCCTCTCCAAGCTGTAGGATACGCATCTACAGTAACTAAAACATTGTAACAATCTGATGCAGGTAAACTAGCTAAGGCTGAGTTAACAAAAGGAGGTACATTTGGTGTTGCAGGGTCGCCCCAAGTTGCTGTTGTTTGAGCAGGCCCACCAGAATTATCTATTACCGAGTTAATGGTTTGGTCATCTGCACCTGTAGCATTATTATTTAATGCATTTGGAGTTGCACTTATTATATTGGCATTACTTATTACTATTTGAAATCCATAGCTATCACCTAAAGTTCCTCCAGCTGCATTTTGGGTTGCAAAGCAAACTGTAAAATCAATTTCCCAATTACCTCCGCCAACATCGGTTATTGAGTTCATAGTATAACCTGATGAATCGCAAGCACTACCTGTAAACTGATTACAAAATAAACATAGGATAATTATATAAGGAACTATCCATTTTTTTGTTAGCAAACTACTTTTTTTATAGAAAAGCATATTTTAAAATTTCTTGATGGTTTAGAATAGTTATGGTGATTTATTTTTCCTGTGATTCTAAATCACACAAATACTTTTCAAGTTTTTCAATTTCTGCTAAACAGCAATTTTTTGAAACATACTCGTCAATTCTTGTTTTAACTTTTAAAATTTTTTCATCAGTAGATTCATTACCATCCGATTTTTTTTGTAATTGGGGGTTATCATATGAAATAGCTTTTGATGCTTTTTGAGATTTAATACTTATTGGAGTTGTCGGTTTTTGCGATCCTACAATTCTTGATTTTTGCGAATTTGTATTATCAATAATGGTAACATTTGCTTGGGCTGTAGCATTAATATTACAACACACAAAAAAACCAACCATAATTGTGCAACTTAAAAGCACCTTAAAATGATGTTTCATAAAAAAAGTTAGTTAGTCTAAACAATTTCTAATTCATAACGTTAAACATATTGTAAACTACTAAAACGTACGTTTTTATATCAGCACTTAGATTTCTAATTGACATTAAAAAGTTAAACTCAGTGCCTAAATGTCTTTAATGTTACGAAAAAGCTCTTGAATTTAAACAATAATACCATTATTTACCAAGGGCTGACCTTTTATTGTAATATAAATTACAAAACCAACCTTCACTTCTTGATAACTTTTTAACTTTCTTATCGTTTGTAGTGCATTTTAAATTATCACTTTGTTATATTAAGCCCTATATTTTAAACTAACTATGGCTAAGTGGAGTAATTGGGCTGGTAATTTAAAAAGTAATCCGAATTCAATTTGTTACCCAAAAAATGAAAGCGAGATTAAGGATTTAATCCTTCAATCAAAAAAACAAAAAAGTAATATCCGCATAACAGGTTCAGGTCATTCATGGACGGGTTTATGCCCTACAAATGATACGCTAATTTCTTTAGACAATTACCAAGGATTAATTGATGTTGATACCACTAATAATATCACCAAAGTAAAAGGAGGTACCAAGCTTAATTTACTAGGAAAACAGCTATACGAAAAAGGTTTTGCAATGGAAAATTTGGGTGACATTGATGTACAATCCATTGCAGGGGCTGTTAGTACAGGAACCCATGGAACTGGAACAAGTTTTGGCATTATACCAACTCAAGTAGTTGGTATAAAGTTTATTAATGGCAATGGCGATTTAATTGAATGTTCAACAACTGAAAATGTAGCAATTTTTAAAGCCGCGCAACTTAGTTTAGGTACTTTAGGCATTATAACCGAATTGAGTTTAAAAGTTGAGCCTGCTTACAAACTTAAATTTACTGCTGATAAAAGTGATTTTACCGAATGCTTAAATCAACTTGAACAACATAATAAAGAACATCGGAATTTTGAATTTTACTGGTTTCCACATACCAATACCGTACAAACAAAATTTACTAATAAAACCGATGAAGCCATTGTAAAAAGTGGTATTGGTTCATATATAACTGATGTAGTCTTGGAAAATTACTTATTCAAAGCCATGTGTGAATTAACAAAACTGATTCCTTCCACTTCAGCTGCTATTGCAAAAATTTCTGCTAAAGCCGTTTCAACAAGTTCAAAAACCAATTGGAGTCATTTAGTTTATGCTATGCCACGTTTGGTGAAGTTTAACGAAATGGAATACAATGTTCCACTAGTAAATTTTAAAGATTGCGTTAACGAGATAAAGGCTTGCGTTGAGTCGCAAAAATTTGAAGTTCATTTTCCAACCGAAAATCGTTTTGTAAAAGGCGATGATATTTATTTAAGCCCATCATATGGCAGAGATTCGGCTTACATATCCTGCCATGTTTATAAGGGTAAAGAGTACCAACCTTACTTTAGTACATTAGAAAGCATTTTTAAAAATCATGGAGGGCGTCCACATTGGGGTAAATTACACACTCAAAAGGCAAGCGATTTAGAAACACTTTATCCTATGTGGGATAAATATCAAGAAATTAGAGAGCAAATGGATCCAAGCGGCTTATTTTTAAATCCTTATTTACGAAATTTGCTGATAGCATAAATACCCACTTTGACTTACGAAGCTTTATTACAATCAATTAACAAAAAGGAATACAAGCCCATTTATTTATTACATGGGCAAGAAAGCTATTTTATTGACCAACTTACTGAAAAACTTGAAAAGGAAGTTTTAAGCGAAACCGATAAAGCGTTTAATCAAACCGTTTTGTATGGTAAAGATATTGATGCGGCACAACTGGTTTCAACCGCTCAGCGTTTTCCGATGATGGCGCCTTACCAAGTGGTTATTTTAAAAGAAGCCCAACAAATGAAACAGTTGGACAAAATTTTAAGTTATACCGAAAAACCATCGCCACAAACGATTTTAGTAATTGCGCATAAAGGCAAAACCATTAATGCTCGCTCAAAATTGGTAAAAACTGTAACAGCAACTGGGGTTTGTTTCACCTCAAAACCTTTGTACGAAAACCAAGTTCCTAAATGGATAATTGACCAGATAAAACTAAAAGGTTATGAGTTTGAGCCTGAAGTGCCTAGAATGATTGCTGAAAACTTGGGCGTTGACCTTAATCGCATTGCCAAGGAGATTGACAAAATCATCATCAACTTAAAAGACGAAAAAACCATTACCCTAAAGCATATTGAACAACATGCAGGCATCCGCAGAGAGTTTAATGTTTTTGAGTTGTCAAAAGCATTAGGTAATAAGGATTGGGCAAAAGCTTTGAAAATTGCTAATTACTTTGCCCAAAACCCAAAAGCTGCCCCCCTACCCTTGTTAATGGGTAGTTTGTACAATACTTATAATCGGCTTTTAATGATTAAACGATTAGGTGCTAAAAGCGATAATGAAGTTATGAAAGCAGTTAGTATAGGTAGCCCTTATATTTTTAAACAAACTAAACAACAGGCTATAAAATTTAACGCTCTTCAATTAGAAGCAACATTAAGCTTGTTATTGGAGTACGATTTGAAATCGAAAGGAGTTGACAATTTTGATAATAAACCAGGGGAATTAATTAAAGAAATGGTTTGTCGTATTAGTTGGTTATAATTTTTTTCTTTCTTCAAACAACTCATTAATAATACCGCTAACCAAACCAGCTGCTTTAGGCACAAAAAGTTTTTTGATATTGCCCCATTTCATACATTGTAAATAAATTTCAGAGGCAGGTGCAATAACATCTGCCCTATCATAACGTAAGGAATAAATAGCCATCCTATCTTTTAGGCTCATATCATTAATGTGGGTAACAATTTTCACCATTTTAGGATAGCTAAAAAAGTCTTCATTTGTTAAGTATAACTTTTTTAACTTTCTAATATTGCCACCAGTACCAAAACCAATTGGGCTTATTTTTTTGTCGATATGCTTTTTAAGCCAGTTTTTCATATTATCCCACTCATTCTCTTCAACCATATCATTTAAAAGGCGTATTGTTCCTATTTGAAATGACTTAACACCAATTACTTTAGGTCCATTTAAAACGATTAATTCAGTGCTACCTCCGCCAACATCAATATTTATAAAATAATCATCAGGGTGATTTTCAAGTGTTGGTTTAAGGCTTTGGTAAATAATTTCAGATTCTTTTTTTCCTGAAATAACATCAATTTCAATTTTTGCCTGCTTTTTAATCATTTTCATCACCTCCTTGCCATTTGCTGCATCTCGCATTGCAGAAGTAGCACAAGCTTTGTAATGTTCAACCGAGCAAACATCCATCATATTTCTAAAGGATTGCATGGTTTTTTTAAGCTTTTCAACCTTATTAGGCAAAATAGCGCCATCTAAAAAAACCTGATCGCCAAGGCGCAACGGCACCCTAACCATTAAATCCTTTTGTGTAAACAATTGACCATCCTTTTCAAAAGCATTTACAATTAACAACCTTACAGCATTCGACCCTATGTCAATAGCCGCTAATTTCACTCAATTTCTTTTAAATATTCGTACATGGCATCTTGTGCACGTAATGGGGGCTTGCTATTTTTTAAGTACTCATTTTTTTGGTCAGGATCTAAAACCCTTGACTTTTGGTTGTCTTTCCATTGTATTTCATACAAATCAACCAATTGCTTCCTTACTTTTTTATCATAAATAGGAATGTTCACTTCGATGCGTGCATCAAAATTACGCGAACGTAAATCTGCCGAACCCATAAATACACGCTCTTCTCCTTTTGCTCCAAATATATAAACACGAGCATGCTCCAAAAATTTATCTACAATACTTATTGCCTTAATATTTGAGCTTAGCCCTTTAATTTCAGGGGTTATGGCAAACATACCTCTAACAATTAATCTTATTGGAACACCTGCTGCACTTGCCTTGTAAAGCCTGCGGCTAGTAAGCTTATCTAAAAAGCTATTCATTTTAAAAAAGATGCCGCAAGGCAAGCCTTTTTTAGCCTTTTCAATTTCTACATCAATTTGCTCCAGCATAATATTTCGCAATGAATATGGGGCTACTTGTAAGTGTTTGTAAACATTGTTTTTATAGTTCATTCTATAAAAATCAAACATGCTTTTAACCTCTTCATTAATGCCTTTATGTGCCGTCATTAAGATATGATCCGCATAAATTTTTGCCGTTTTTTCATTAAAATTACCAGTACTAATGAGACAAATACTTTCGTACATACCTTTAATCTCACGCTCAATAAAAATGAGTTTTGAATGCACTTTTAAACCAGAAACACCCATTATCACTTTTACTCCTTCGTCTTTTAGCTTGGTTAACCATTTAATGTTTGATGCCTCGTCAAAACTGGCTAATAACTCAATAACAACGGTTACTTCCTTACCATTTTGCACCGCATTAATTAAGGCTTTCATTACGTTTGAATCGCTAGCCACCCGATATGCTGTTGCTGAAATTGCTGTAACAGCGGGGTCAATCGCCGCCTCACGTAAAGTATCTAAAACATGGTCAAAAGTCTGATACGGAAAACTTAACAGAACATCTTTTTCACTTACGGCTTCAATTAATCGTCTTCTACCTTTTAAATGCGGATGTTCCAATGCCTTTAGCTTAGGATTTAGCAAATCCTTTCTGTTTAAAGAAGGAAAACCCATAAAATCCTTAAAATTGTGATAACGGGCACCAGCAATAACGGCATCAGTATCCTGTAATCCTAAGTGTTTTATTATATACCGTTGAAATTTGTAAGGCATTTCAGAATCATAAACCAATCGGCTAGGTTCGCCTTTTTCCCTATTTTTTAAGCTTTTTTGAAGTGCGGAAGGCAGGCTTTGAAATAAATCATCCTCAACATCTAACTGGGCGTCACGAGTAACTTTTATGGTATAAGCTTCAACTTTATCAAAATCGAAAATATTGAAAATGCTTGTTAGGTTAAATCGAATAACATCATCTAAAAGGATAACATATTTTTTCATTCCTAACTGTGGCAAAATTAAAAACCGAGGCACATTATTAGGCACGGGAATAAGCGAATAAGTATAAACCTTGCCATAATCCATTCGCTGCGTTAAACGCACTGCTAGGTATATAAACTCATCGGTTAGTTTTGGGAATGGCTTTCCCTCATCTAACATAATTGGTACAAGGCTTGAACGTACTTTATTTTTAAAATACCGTTCAACAAATTTCCCTTGGGATTCAGTTAATTGTTTTTCGTTTACGATAAAGATTTTTTCATGCTCCAATTCTTTTAAAATCTTTTCGTAAGCTTTATTAAAACGCTTATGTTGGGCTTTGGTAATTACATTAATTTCTTTTAAAATTTCAACTGGATTATCACCTAAAACCTCTAAATGATCGGCTTTAAGCAAGGCATTCTCTTCAAGGCCAGCTAAACGTTTTAGTGATGCAACATTATCTTTAAAAAACTCATCAAGGTTATTTGAGTAGATACCCAAAAACTTTAATCGCTCCAATAATGGCACTCGTTTATCCTCAGCTTCTTGCAAAACCCTTTCGTTAAAAGATAGCCAACTTATATCCCGATTAATAAATTTATATACCCTCATTTACTTAAACATTTTAGGGTAAACAACAAAAATACTTGAAGCCGTATTAGCACTAATTGCTTCCCAATTGTTTAATTGAAAACTTAAATGCGAAATACCCGTTGTTGGGATATGGGTTAAAAAATCACCTGTAAAATAGCTATGTAATGCAGCAATATAAGGTTGATGCCCAAATAACATTAAATGCTTAACCTTATCATCCGTTAGTGCAATAATTTCTTCAATTTCGTTTAAGCCTTTGTAGTAAATGTTTTCGTCCAATTCAATATCTTTTATTTTGAATTTTTTTGCGAAAATTTTTGCAGTTGTTTTTGCCCGTAATGCAGGGCTCGAAATTATTTTATCAGGAATTAGATTTTTTTCCTTTACTAAATCAGCCATTAAATCAGCATCGCTGAAACCTCTCTCTTTCAAGGGTCTATCAAAATCTTTGGTTTTTTCATCCGCCCAGCTCGATTTTGCATGTCTTACCAATGTTAATCGTAACATACCTACTTATTTAACTCTAAACAAGCCATATTTTAAAATGCAATAAATAGCACGTACCCCATCGCGCCATCCTATTTTTTTACCCTCTTCGTAAGTACGCCCATAGTAAGATATTCCAACTTCGTAAATTCTTATTTTAGGGATACGAGACATTTTAGCCGTAACCTCAGGCTCAAAACCAAAACGCTTTTCGTTTAATTTTAGCCCTTGTATATACTCGGTTTTAAACAACTTGTAGCAAGTTTCCATGTCGGTCAAGTTCAAATTGGTAAACATATTAGATAAGAATGTTAAAAATTGATTACCTATTGAATGCCAAAAAAATAAAATTCGATGAGGATTACCCCCTAAAAATCTTGACCCATAAACCACATCAGCAAAACCATCAACAACTGGTTTTAATAGCAAGTTAAACTCCTGAGGATCATATTCTAAATCAGCATCTTGTACTATAAAATAATCGCCCTTTGCATTAGCGATGCCTGTATGCAAAGCCGCTCCCTTACCTTGATTTACATCATGTTTATAGTAACTTATTGGAATATCAGGATTTGCCTGCTGGTAGTCTAAAATTTTATCTTCTGTTTTATCGGATGAGCAATCATTTACAACAACAATTTCCTTTTTAATCCCTGCAATTAATTCAACCTCATTCACTTTATCCAATATAGTTTGGATGGTATTTTCCTCATTATAGGCAGGAATGATTACAGTAAGTAAATTAATATGGCCCATCAATGCTTAATTTTGACTAGCAAAGTAAACTAGAAAAAACTATTTTCATCTAAGTAAAAAAATTAAAGCGTGAGATTATTACTGATTTTAGCCGCATTTTTAGCAACCAATATGCTTAATGCGCAATTATTAGAAGCCGAAGACGAATATAATCGTGGCGATACCTTACGGGGTACATTAAGCGAAATTAGAAGTTGGTTTGATGTTTATCATTACAATTTACACATAACCATTAATCCTGATGAGCAAACCATTGCGGGTTATAACGATGTTAATTTTAAAGTATTAAAGCCCAACCAAACCATGCAATTGGATTTGTTTGATAACATGAACATTGACAAGATTGTTATGGATGGTGAAGAATTAAAATATACACGTGAGTATAATGCCGTGTTTATTGAAATGCCAGTAACGAAAAAAGGGGATTTACAATCCATTCGTTTCCACTATTCGGGCACACCAACTGTTGCAGCCCGTGCCCCTTGGGATGGCGGCTTTGTTTGGGAAAAGGACAAAAATGGCAAACACTGGGTAGGTGTTGCTTGCGAAGGCTTTGGAGCAAGCTCATGGTGGCCTAACAAAGATCATTTAAGTGATGAACCTGATAGTATGACTTTAAGCGTTGCAATTCCTAACGATTTAGTTTTTGTTGGAAATGGTAATTTATTTTCAAAAGAAGCAGAAGGCGATGACTACATGCGTTGGACATGGAAAATAAGCTATCCAATTAATAACTATAATGTAACCATTAATATTGGCGATTACGTTCATTTTGGCGATACTTATCAAAGCCTTGATGGAGAAAAGTTAGCCTTAGATTATTACGTGCTTTCTTATAATTTGGACAAAGCAACCGAGCAGTTTAAACAAGTTGGACCAATGATGGCTTGCTTTGAAGAATATTTAGGAAAGTACCCTTTTTATGATGATGGCTTTGCTATGGTTGAAACGCCTTATTTAGGGATGGAACATCAAGGAGCAATTGCTTATGGTAACGAATATAAACCAGGCTATGCTGGTAATACACTATATACTGGTGGTTATGATTTTGATTATATTATTATACATGAAACTGGACATGAATGGTGGGGTAATAGTGTTAGTATGGAAGATATAGGCGATTTATGGATTCATGAGGCTTTTTGTACTTACTCTGAATCAATTTACGTAGAATGTTTACACGGTTATGAAGCTGGTGTTGAATATGTAAATAAAGGTCGTGCTTGGTGTCGCCACGATCGTCCAATTGTTGGGCCTTATGGCGTTAACGAAGAAGGTAGTGGCGATATGTACGGAAAAGGTTCTTTGATATTAAACACCTTCCGTCATTATGTTAATAACGATGATGTTTGGTGGAGTTTTATACAAGGATTAACAGAAGATTACAAACACAAAACTGTTACAGGGCAAATTGTTTTGGATTACTTAAACAAGAAAACTGGCTTGGACTTCACTCGCATTTATGAGCAATATATGCTTAATGCGCAATTACCTGTTTTGGAATATAAATTTGAAAACGTTAAGAAAAAGAAATTCACCCTTAATTATCGCTGGGTAAGTGATGCCAAAGGTTTTGACTTACCAACTGAATACTTTGATATAGAAGGGAATCCTGTTAGAATTAACCCAAATGCCAACTGGCAAAGTGTTGATATTAAAATGCCAACATCAGATTTTAACTGGAATGTAGATCACTTTTTTGCAAAGTACGAATTAGTTGAATAACAAGACTTAAAAAGCAAATAATTAAAAGCGGTAAAATTTTATTGATTTTACCGCTTTTTTTATCCTTCATATTCAAATAAAAAATTCTGATAATATCGATGCTTACTAACATTAAATGGTACACGTCCATTTTCAGTAAAAACCAAACATTGGTATCCCATTCCTCCAAGAAATTCTAAACAATTAGCTCTATTTTCATTATCCCATAACTCACAATAGATTAGAGGTTTATCTCTTTTTATTGTAGCCTCTCCTCCTTTAAAAACAGCGTATTCAAAATTTTCAACATCAATTTTAATAGCGTCAATCTTTGGTAAATCCAAATCATCCAAACGCTTACATTCAACACTAAAATTTATTCCTTTACAAGCTTCCCCTTGCTCAACATGACTTAAACCTTGTTCTTTTGATTTACCTCTTATTGGCAAAACCATCTCAACCATTTTAGCTTCATCGCCTAAAGCAAATTCCATTAACTTAACGTTGTTTAATTTATATCGAGCAATTATATTTTTGAGAACTTTCCTATTGGTTGGTTCTGGTTCAAAAGCATAAACGTACTTGGCCTTTTGCGCAATATGATAGTTAATAAAGCCCAAATTAGCTCCAATATCTAAAACACAATCATCTGTTTTAATTCTGCTTAAAAAATCAAAAAAACTAGCCTCACGTTTATCATTATGTAAGGTTTTAATTTTATAATATGCAAACCATTTTAAATAGCGTTCGTACCCTAAAAGGCTCTGTAAAAATCCCTTAATTTTATACTTCACAATTCAAAAATACAACTCATTTGTACAGTAATAAATCAAATTCAAAAAACAAAAAAGCTATTGGTAATAGTGGAGAACAAATTGCTGCCGAATATTTAGCAAACAAAGGCTATGCTATAATTGAAAAAAATTGGCGTTTTAAACATGGCGAAATTGATTTAATAGCAGAAAACAATAACACTATTATTTTTGTTGAAGTTAAAACAAGAAGTACTAGTTATTTTGGAAATCCTGAAATTGCTGTTACTCCTAAAAAACAAAAAACTATCGCCAATACGGCACAAGCTTATTTAGATTTAAATAACTTAAATAAAGAATGTAGATTTGATATTGTAAGTATCGTGCTTGTAAACGAGCATGTTAAAGAGCTTTTTCATATTGAAGACGCATTTTTTGTTACTAATTTTTAATTAATGAAAAAACTATTAGCTTTTCTCCTATTCTTTCCATTTGCATTGCTTAATGCACAAACCTTTTTACCCAAAGGGTTAACAGATGTGGAGAAAGAAGTGTACGACGTATTTATCAAACAAGCCACAACACAACAAGCTTCAGATCCACCATCGGTAAGTGTACGTACCCCTGCAGAATGGGAAGAACACCAAGCACTTTTTTTAAGTTGGACATGGCAAGAGCAAATTCTACGTGAAATTGTACGACATTCGGTTGATGAAATGACTGTTTATATTAATACTGATAGTCCAGGGCAGGTTCAAAATTACCTTGAAAACGGTGGTGTAAATACAGATAATGTTGTATTTGTAGATTATGATTTCGACTCCATTTGGATTCGCGATTACGGTCCATGGACAATTTATTACAATGATGTAGAAGAATTAGCCATTGTGGATTGGATATATAATAGGCCTTCAAGAATAAACGATGATGCAGTTCCTTCCCAAATTGCAAATGATTTAGGATTAGATTTTTACGAAACTAAAGGAGGGCAGTACAATTTGGTAGCAACAGGTGGAAACTTTATGGCCGATGGATTAGGTCGTGGATTTTCATCTGAGTTAATTATTGAAGAAAACCCAAGCCAAAGTATTACTAATATCAATAGCATTTTAAATGATTTTATGGGTATTGACGATTATGTGTTAATGAATACCCTACCCTATGATGGCATTCACCATATTGATATGCACATGAAATTATTAAATGAAGAAACTTTATTGGTTGGTCAATATCCTGATGGTGTTTCTGATGGTCCTCAAATTGAAGCTAATCTTCAATACATTCTTGAAAATTATGACTCCCCATTTGGTACGCCTTATAAAGTAGTTCGTGTTGAAATGCCACCAGATCAATGGGGTGATTACCCAAGTCAGAATGGTTATTACAGAACTTTTACTAATAGCGTTTTTGTAAACAAAACTTTAATTGTACCTACTTACGAAGAGCCTTACGATAGCGAAGCTTTAGCAGCCTATGAAGAAGCTTTACCAGGTTATAATGTTGTCGGTATTGATTGTAATTCAATAATTCCTGCAAGTGGCGCTATACATTGCATTACTAAAATGGTTGGTGTTGACGATCCAATTTGGATTGTGCATCAAAACATTAGTGATCAGGTTGATGAAGATGAAGGCTATTTTATTGAAGCTCAAATTAAAGCTAAGGATAGTGTTTTGGGCGCCACATTACATTACAAGCAATCTACTGATAGCGAATGGACTGCAATGTTGATGGAAGATGCTGGTAATGACATGTACACTGCAAGCATACCTTCAATTAATGTTGAAACGGCTGATATTGAATATTATATTGAGGCTATTTCAGGAATGGGAAAACAAGTTAATCGTCCTTTAACTGCACCAGAAGGCTATTTTAAATTTAATGCCATTAATAATAACCCTACGGTTTCAACCAGTATTACGACAATTGGTTCTACAAGCATGCAAAATGTTTACCCTAACCCTTCGAGAGGAATGACGGTTATTCCTATAAATTTTGGAAAAGCACATGAAAATGTTGTGGTTAATGTTACTGATTTATTAGGTCGTTCAGTTGAATTGATTTACAATGGGGATGTATTAAAAGGCGAAAAAAACTTATTTGTTAATACTGCTAATTATACTAGTGGTGCATACCTTGTTGATATTCAAATTGATGGTCAGCATTTGAGCCAAAAATTTATTGTTAAATAATCGCTAAAATTCTATTTAATAAAAATAAGCCCGCATTATTTAACTAGTGTGGGCTTTGTATTTAAAGTACTAAGGTTCAATTCCATTATGGCAGAAATAGGTTTATTCACTCTTACCCTCATACTTGTTACAGTTGCAATTTCCTACAAAGGTTTTACCAATTGGCCTTTTTTTGAAGCTTATAAATTTCATGTCAACTCCATTTTAGTAAAAAAAGATTATCTGCGTCTGTTTTCATCTGGCTTCCTTCATGCCAATTGGATACATTTAGGATTTAACATGTTAACCCTCTATTTTTTTAGCGATATTATTGAATTTGACTTAGGGGGCATTCTATTCATATTTATTTATTTCGGCAGCTTACTCGGAGGAAATCTTTTTGCTCTTTATATCCACAAACAACATGGTAACTACAATGCAATTGGTGCGTCAGGTGCAGTTTCGGGAGTTATTTTTGCATCCATAGCTTTAAATCCAGGAATGGAAATTGGTTTTATAATCTTACCAATCCATATTCCAAGTTGGTTATATGCTATTTTATACATTTTAATCTCCATTTATGGCATTAAAACTAAAAGCGGCAACATTGGGCACGAAGCGCATTTAGGTGGTGCTGTTGTAGGTATGCTTTTAGCAATTCTTATTGAACCTGCATCGCTTAAATACAATTACTTCCCCATTTTTCTAGCACTAATTCCAACAGTTGTTTTCACTTACTTAATAATAACAAAACCTCACTTTTTATTAGTTGACAATTTTTTCGGTACCAAGTCAAATAATTACTACAATATTGATCATAAATACAACTCTCAAAAATCAGATAAAAAGAAAGAAATTGATAGAATACTTGACAAGATGAATTTAAAAGGAATTCAAAGTCTTTCAAAAAAAGAGATGGATACACTCAATAAATATTCTGATGATTTAAATAATTAAAATCTCTATTGCCCAAAAGCATATTGTATCAAGTTAGCCCCCATTTTAAAGGCCTTTCTCCTAACATCTTCAGGGTCATTATGTACTTCAGCATCTTCCCATCCATCTCCTAAATCGCTTTCGTAACTATAAAAAACAACTAATCGCCCATTATGTAAAATACCTAAACCTTGCGAAGGCTTCCCATCATGATCATGTATTTTAGGTAAGCCACTGTCAAAATCATATTTTTGATGATATACTTCATGATTAAATGGCAATTCAACCAACTCATATTCAGGAAAAATCTTTTTTAAAGCCGTCCGCACATAAGGATCCATGCCATAATTATCATCAATATGCAAAAAACCACCTGCTTCTAAATAGTTGCGTAAATTTTGCGTCTCATCATCTGAAAAAACAACATTACCATGCCCAGTCATATGAATAAAAGGGTAATTGTAAATTTCAACGCTACTCGGCTCAACGGTAGCATAATCGTTTGCCAAATTCATATTTAGCTTTTTATTACAAAAAGCAATAAGATTAGGTAAAGCAGTAGGGTTGGCATACCAATCGCCACCACCTTTGTATTTAAGTAAACCTATTTTTAAATCGCTTTGTGCAAAACACGAAACTGATAAAAACAAACAAAAAGCTAAAACCCTCATAAAATCATTTATGCTTATTTAAAAGACGACTGCAAACATAATTTGTTTTAAGTAAGCCCATACAATTTTTTGGACTTTATAGTTTGAAGCCAAATTACCAACAAAAGCATAGCTAAATAAAAACTAAATACCCAAGCAATATTAAACGACTCAATTTTAAACACTGAAAAAGGCATCGACTGAATCCATGCAAAAAACTGACTTGCTGTTAATATAACCCACTCAATCAATCCAGCTAATGCTCCCAAAACAAAATCAAGTAAATTAATAAAGCCAAAAGGTGATAAAATAATTAGTAATAAGCCAAGGCTAACAACCAACAATGCGCAAACTATGGCTACCGGGTTAGCAACAATACCCAATACAGGAAACTGTTCAAAATAATACAAGCTTAATGGAAATGTACCAATCTGAGCTGTTATTGATACAACGGTAACATCCCACAACCATTGAAAAACCCTATTATTAAGCTTAACTAGCGGCCTAATTTTTCTATACCAATAAACAATACCCAAAACTGCCATGTACGACAACTGAAAACCGACACTAAACAACCACAAAGGGTTGATTATAAGCAATATAAATGCCGATGCAGCAATAATGTTATAAATATCAACATCGCGCTTAAAATTGTAGCCCAAAATAAACAGGCTAAACATTAAAACCGCCCTACAAACAGATGGTGAAAACCCTGTTAATGCTGCATAAATTACCAATGCCATAATAATAAAACCTGCTTTTAACAATTTATACCGCCTCAAAAAGGGCAGCCAAGCAAACAAAACGCTTAACAACCCTGCAACAATGCCTACATGCAAACCCGAAACTGCTAAAATGTGCATTGCTCCAGCATCTGCAAAAATGCGATAGGTTGTATAATCAATATCACTTTTATTACCCAAAATCAATGCCTTCGCAACACCCAATGCCTCTCTACTTTCAAACTTTTCTTTTAAAATTGAAACCACTTTGCCATACCAACTATCAATCCACCATCTTTTCCCATCCTTATAAGGAGCCCATTCAAATGGCGAAAAACTGCCTTTAAGAAACACATTACCGTATTTGTTAAAAGGGATGCTATCCTCCACCGCAAAAGCTAAATCATCATTTACCAAAACAAAGTCGCCCTTGCGCAATTCCTTACTTTCATGGTCATGCTCAATTTTCAACTGTACTTTACCAGCAGCCTCTACTATCCTATTTTCAACATATGCCTTTTCAATAGTTGCCTTAAAGCAATAAAAACCAGAGCGATAATCAGGTGTACTTTCAAGCTCAACAATAAAATAATCTGCATTTAAATTAGTCGCGTAATTTGCCTGCTTATAATCCCAATTAATAGCTACTGAAAATGCCCCTAAAAGTGTAAACAAAGCAAATAACACTATTGACTGTAATTCTTTTTTGAAAGCGCTGAAGGCAATAAACGCTAAATAAGTAACAAAACAAAGTATCAATAATACACACACCCAAAATGGGTCTTCCATAGTGTTAATTGCAGCAAAAGACACCCCAAAAACATAAGGAACAAACAAGCGAACTATAGGATATTTTGACCAAAAATTAACCAAGAGTTGAAAATTAAGCAATACAAAAAAACAACTTTATCGAACTATTTTTTGCTTCCTAACATTGATTATATAAAAAACCACTTAAAATGGATCAAAGATTTATTACCTATTTCCCAAACATTTCTTTTCAAGAGTTAAGTTTATTGCAACAAACAACAAAAGATTTAACCGAAAAGGAATTCACAACTTTTGTAACAATTTATCAAGGCCGTAGAAAAGACCCAATGCTACTATTAATTCTTTCCGCAGTAGGTCTCCTAGGTTTTGCGGGCATTCACCGCTTTTTACTCGGTCAAATCGGCATGGGTATTTTGTATTTATTAACCGCAGGTTTATGTTTTATCGGTACAATTATCGATATGGTTAACTACCAAAAACTAGCCTTAGAGCATAATCAAATGGAAATGATGTCGGCAATTCAAATGACCAAGATGCTTAATCAAAAAAACTAAGCTTCATAATCAACGGTTAAACCATTAATTATAAATAAATTTGCGCACGAAAATAATCGGTTACTATGCGCAAAATACGTTTAAGAGATGCCTTACGTGAAGCTATGAATGAAGAAATGCGCCGCGACGAGCGCGTTTTTTTAATGGGTGAAGAGGTTGCTGAATACAACGGAGCCTACAAAGTAAGCCAAGGAATGCTAGATGAGTTTGGAGAAAAAAGGGTGATTGACACCCCTATTGCCGAACTTGGTTTTGCTGGTATTGGTGTTGGAGCTGCAATGAAAGGGCTTCGTCCTATTGTTGAATTTATGACATGGAATTTCGCACTCTTAGCGTCTGACCAAATAATTAACTCCGCAGCAAAAATGTTGCAAATGTCAGGTGGTCAAATTAATGTACCTATTGTTTTCAGAGGACCAAATGGTTCGGCTGGGCAATTAGCTGCAACTCACTCTTGTAATTATGAGGCCATGTATGCCAATATACCTGGTTTAAAAGTTATTTCTATATCAAACCCTTATGATGCTAAAGGTCTTTTAAAATCAGCAATCCGTGATGACGATCCAGTAGTCTTTATGGAATCTGAGGTAATGTATTCAGATATGGGCGAAGTCCCTGAAGAAGAATATCTAATTCCAATCGGTTTAGCCGATGTTAAACGTTCAGGTGAAGATGTTACTATTGTTTCGTACAACAAATCAATGAAAATAGCCTTAGCCGCTGCTAATGAACTAGCCAAAGAAGATATTGCCGCCGAAGTAATTGATTTGCGAACCATACGTCCACTAGATTACAATACCATCATAAAATCAATTAAAAAAACCAATCGCCTAATTATAGTTGAAGAATTACCACCATTAGCAGGAATTGCTGCTGAATTAGGTTATTCAATTCAACGTTTGGCATTTGATTATTTAGATGCCCCAATTATTAGAATTAACGGAACGGATACACCAGTTGCTTATGCTCCAACTTTGGTTGAAGCCTACCTACCAAAAATGATAGAAGTTGTTAAGGCTGCGAAACAAATTATGTATGTTGCAAAGTAATGGGTAACTTAAACTTTCAACATAATTTTCCACCCTTAAATGGCGCTTTGTTCTTAGCGCATTAGCTTTGTTTAATTACAATTGTTGGTAATAAATGCCTATGAAATACGCACCACTACTTTTACTATGGATTGCGCAAATTGCAACGGCTCAAAACTTGGTTAATAATGCCGATTTTTCTTTGCATGACATCTGCCCTGTTGATACTGCACTATTCGACCTATTTATCCAAGATTGGTATAACCCTAATACCAACACATCTCCTGATTATTACAATAATTGCAACCCAGGTACTGTATCCGGAATGCCCGTAAACCTATTTGGTTCGCAATTAGCTGAGCAAGGTACAGGCTATGCAGGTATTATGGCTTTCAACTTCAACAATTACAGAGAATATATTGCCTGTAACCTAACTGAACCCTTAATTCCTGGTGCAAACTATTGTGTTGAAGCAAGGCTAAGTCTTTCAGATTTTTTAGCAGGTGGCGGCATTAACGAGTTAGGTTTTTACTTCGATACTGATTCAATTACTAGTACTAACCTTTTAAACGAAAATTTAAACCCACAAATTGAAAATAACAACGGTCCAATACTTGACATTGACGAATGGATTACGGTTTCGGGCACTTTTCGCCCAAGTCAAGCTCACCAATGGATGGCTTTCGGAAACTTCAATAACAATCAAAATACAACAGGTAACATTGTAGTGCCTGGTACAAACGATACTTTAGCCGCTTATTATTATATTGATTTCATTTCTGTAAAACAATTACCCGAAATAAATATCATTCCAATTCCTGCCAACTTTTGTACAGGCGAGCCAGTAACCCTTTCAGCTGGTGGCAACAGCAATTCAAGCTATAACTGGTTCGACATTAACGACCCCAGTACCATACTTTCAACCAATCCATTCTACCAAATTCCTTCCGTAACCGAGCAAACAATTGTTTTGGAATACATTGAAGATAATTGCGCCGTTTACGACACCCTTGACATAACCCCTATTGGCCTGCCCGATGTTAACTTTGAGATACAAAATGCTTGTATTGGTAGCTACATTCAAATCATTGATTTATCCACAAGTATCCCATCAGATGCCTCTTACGAATGGGATTTATTTAATGATGGTTCAATTGACGCTACTACCCAAGGTGGTTTTGAATATTTTGCCACTTCTCCTATCATTAGCCAAATTAAGTTACGTATTTTTTCAGGTACATGCGATAGCGAAATCATCTTACCTTTTGAAATTACACAAGTTTGTAATCCATGCGAAACATTACTCAATTTAGCACCTAACTCTAATACTGAATTTTTTACCGAATGTCCTACTGATTTAAACATTGACAATGGTTCAATAGATTTAGATTTTGTTACGGATTGGCAACAAACAACTTTAGGAACCCCAGATTATTTTCATGAATGTTTTGATGGCACAGGTACAAATTCAGCAGGTGTACCCGTAAATACTTTTGGTCAGCAATTGGCAAGTTCTGGTAATGGCTACATAGGTTTCTATGCCCTCCGTAATAACGACAAAAGAGAATACATTACTACCGAACTAAAGCAACCATTATATCCGAACAATCACTATTGCATAAGTTACAATGTTAGCTTAGCAGAGTTTTCCTCATACGGCATTGAAAACATTGGTGCTTATTTTTCCGAAAACCCAATTTTCGATTTTTCAACTGAAGTTAACTTATCATATACCCCACAAATAACAAATCAACTAGGACCAATTGTCGATACAGAAAATTGGCTTACCATTCAAGGTCATTTCACACCTTCAGATACACTTTACTATATCACTATTGGCAACTTTAATGATAATGCCTCAACTATTGCGCAAGTCAATACGCATGAAGAGGCACAACCACCAACTTCAAACTTATCTTACTACTATATAGATGATATTTCGGTTTACAGTTTACCTGCACTTAATATTGAGGATACATTATACATTTGTACAACCGACAGCCTTTTCTATTCAGTTAACAACGGATATTGTAGTTATCAATGGACTTTAAGCGATGGTACTATTGTAGATACTGATGCCAACTTAAACTACCTATTCACTTCCGAAGGTACATTCACACTCAACTTTTCAGCCTCAACCGCTGTGTGCGAAATTCAAAAGCAAATAACCCTTATAGTAAACAATGGTCCACAAGCCCATTTTGAACCCGTTAATGTTTGCTTAGGCGAACCTTCAATACTTATAAACTACTCAAATTTTGCCGATAACAACGATACCTACCTTTGGGATTTTGACAATGATGGCACAATAGATTCATCAAGCCCAGGTAGTGCAACCTTTACCGCTACCCAATCGGGTATATACAACATTAGCCTAACTGTAATTGATGATGTTACAGGTTGTAGTAGCACCGAAACCCAAAACATAGCCATTTTTGAAGAATGCGATAATTGCGACGATAACAATTTAATTATAAACGGCAGCTTTGAACTACTTACCGAATGCCCAGATTCCACTAGCGAACTCGCATTAACCCAAGTATGGGAAGAGTTAATTCCAAACCGCCCAGTAGGTCTATACAATATCTGTTCATTAGTGCCATCTTCGGGTGTCCCCAATAATAACCTTGGTGCTCAAAATGCTTACGATGGTTTTGGTTATGCTGGTTTAGTTTGTTATTCAGTTGATGATTATCGAAGCTTTATGTACCAAACATTGGCTGTGCCTATGGAAACTGGGCAACAATACTGCGTAGGTATGCAAGTTAATTGTGCTGATTTTAGTGGTAATTCCATTCAAAATTTAGGTATCTATTTTTCATCAGATAATCCTTTCGGCAACAATGCATTAGCCTTTCAACCACAAGTTGAGTATTCTGGTAATCCTCTAATTTCACTAGATGAATGGGTTACAGTTGGTGGCATTATCACAGCAGATGAAGATTATCAATTTATATCAATCGGTAATTTCAATGACAATGCTTCAACCAATGTAGGAACTAACCCCAATGGTGTAATTACCGACTTTTCTTATTACTATATTGATGCAATTACCGTTTTCCCAGTTGATTTTGAAATACCATCAGATACCATTATGTGCTATGGTGATGAGCTTACACTTACAGCAAACACTAATCTTTGTAACGTAAAATGGATTAACGATTTAACAAACACAATCCTATCTCAAGAGGCCAGTTATACTTTTAACGTAACCGAAAACTTAACGCTTAGGGTTGAAGCGGATAGTCCTTACTGTAGCGGCATTACAGAAACTCTTACAGTAGAAGTTATCCCTCAACCAAGCTTGGGCATCGATGTAAATATCTGCTTAGGCGAAACTACAACTTTAACTGTACAAGGGGTAGCGAGCGATGTAGTTTGGACACCCGCCACTGGATTAACTAACCCTACTGGGTTAGTTACCGATGCTAATCCAACAGAAACCACAAATTACATCGTTGAAGCCATAAACAACACTAATGTTGATTGCCCTAATACAGATACTATAACCATTTTTGTAAACCAAGTAACGGCAACTATCAATATTATAGAAGTTACTATATGCGATGGTGACGAAATACAACCAATTGCAGATGGAGGAGATCTATATCAATGGTCTCCAACAACTGGAATTTCCGATCCATTAGTTTCCAACCCTATATTAAACCCATCAACTACTACCACATACATTGTAACTGTTATTGATACCATTACCAATTGCATTGATACAGAAAATATTACCATAAATGTAGATGAATGCGATGAAGGTGGTCCTACATGGGTAGATAATGACGGAAATATAATAACTACTGTTTATGATACAATTGAAATAAATACAGATTTGGTTGAGTTTTTCCCCACGCTAAGCGATCCAGATATCCCAAATGGCGATGCCTTTAATATATCTTTCATGGGCTCTGAAAGTGGGATTTTCAACTTTACAAACACCCAATATTTTTACAACCCCAACCAAGATTTTGTTGGTAACGACACCATTATTGTTACAGCTTGCGACCAGCTTTTCCCAATCCAATGCGCTGATTTAGTAATTATCATAACTGTTTACAGCCCTAACGAAGCACCAGTTTTACCAGATATAGTAAACAACAACATATTCATCACAATTTTCGAAAACGAAACTTGGCAATATTGCTTTAATGCAATTGATCCAGAAGGCGAAAACATTGAGTTTTTAGTTGGTAATCTACCTTCTAACGGAACAAGCACTTTTGTAAACGATTCTTGTATTAGTTACCAACCCAATAACGGCTTTTTAGGGCAAGATCAATTTACCGTTTTAGCTTGCGATGAACAAGGTTTATGTACAGAAGTCAACATTTTTATAGAGGTGCTTGAAGCACCTGAACCACCAGAAATTATAAATATTTCGGCAGAGGTTTTTGAAAATGTAGGAGACACTATTTGTATTGAAGCAACCGATCCTAACAACAATATAGCAACTTACGAAATCATAGAAAACCCTTCAAACGGAACATTCACTTTGTATAATGATACTTGCTATATCTATATACCCAATCAGTCATTCGATGGCACTGATAGCTTTACCATCCTTGTTTGCGACGAAACAGATTTATGTGACGAACAACAAATTGAGATAACAGTTATAAATGCTATTGAAGCGGTTGACGACAATTACTATGTTGAAAATGGGACAACCATCGCATTCTTGCCCTCCAACAACGATATACCAGAGGCTTTCGATTCAATCACAATTATACAAAATCCTCAAAATGGTATAGTAAACCTAAATGTAGGTTATACTTTCACTTACATGCCAAATGGCAATTTTGTTGGATTAGATTCCTTGATATACCAAATTTGCGCCGAACCATTCGGTTGCGACACAGCAATTATCTACATCGAAGTTTTAAATCAATTTGATGCCACAAATGATGTGCTAATAACTTTCATTAATACTGCTATAACCACAATTGTAACCAGCAATGATGATATTCCTGCTGAAACTGAAATTACAACTCAAATTATTGACAATGGTTCAAATGGCTTTGCAATAATTAATGATTTAGGTAGCCTAACATATACACCTAATACTGGATTTTATGGGATTGATACCATTATTTACGAAATATGTAGCGAAGGTTTAGGTTGCGAAACTGCATCAGTTATAATAACTGTACAAAATGCGCAAAACCCTAACCCTGAATTTGATACCGCACAAACCTCTGGTGGAATTTCTGTTAACATAGATGTTTTAAACAACGACTCCGACCCCCAAGGCAGTGATTTAACAATTGTAGAAAGTGAGTTAGAAGCCTCAAATGGAACAGTTGTGCTAGATGAAAACGGAGAACTAATTTATACACCTGACGAAGGCTTTTTTGGAATCGATACCCTTTACTATACAATTTCAAACCAGTACAGCCTTACTGCAGAAAGCTTTGTAGTTATTGAAGTTGCTGGCTGCGAAATTGCTGTTCCAGGTGCAATTACCCCAAATAATGATTCATTCAACGACTTTTGGGAAATAACCATATTAACAGATTGCCCAGATTTTGAAAATAATACCGTTAAAATTTTCAATCGTTGGGGTAATATAGTTTTTGAAGCCGTTAACTATGGAAGTGATGGCAATTGGTGGAGTGGAAACTGGCAAAAAAACAACGAACCTTTACCATCAGGCACCTATTATTACGTTATTGAAATTGAGGATATTAAAAAGAGAGATTGGCAACGCGGTGCTGTTGAAATTATAAGGTAAATGAATTTGTTAAACCAACTTTCAAAGTCTGAAAAATTAGCAAAAGGCGGCAAACTAAATAGGTTTATAAATAAACCTTATAAGTATTTTCGTGCCCATTACATTAACAAAATTAGCTACCCTATAAACCAAAAAAGCAAACTGGTTAAAACCCCAATTTTTACTAACGATATCATGCACCTACTCATACCAGCTGGCCTTGACATTTACCTTACGGGGATTAAATCTCATTGCTCTGAAATCCGCCTTTGCAAGTATTTCATACAAAACTTAAAAAAGGGCAATACTTTTATCGACATTGGTGCACACTTTGGCTTCTACTCTTTATTGGCAGCAAAATTAGTTGGGGCTTCTGGCAAAGTATTTTCGTTTGAGGCAGCAAAAAGCATTTATAGTGTTTTATCCAAAAACATTAATAACAAACCAAACGTACATCCTTTTAATAATGCAATAAGCAACCAAAAAGGGAACATAAATTTTTACGAATTTCCAATCCAATACAGCGAATACAATTCTATTGATATTGAACAGTACAAAAAATTTAACTGGTTTAAAAAACAAATACCTACCTTATCAATAATTGAATCAACAAACCTTGATAATTTTACAACACAACAAAATTGCGCACCCCAATTCATTAAAATAGATGTTGAAGGGGCTGAGAAATTAGTGATTGAAGGAGCAGTTAATTGTATCAAAAATCACCAACCCATTATTGCCATGGAATTTTTATTGGATCAAAGAGGCAACCAAAACCATATCGAAGCAGCGCAAACTATATTAAAGTCAAACTACACGATTAATAAAATAGCTGATAACGGCAACCTGATTCCAACTACCTTAATAGAGCTTTTAAACTCCGCAACTAAATCCGCCCAATCCGATAATCTAATTTTTGCCCCTATCTAGCTACCCAAGTTTTCCCTTTGGTTTTTAAATCAAGGTTAATTAACATCGCTATAAAAAGGAAGAAAAAAGATCCAATTTCATCAATCTCAACTAAATCCGCCATAAAATTGTTTGCTAAAAACATCAATAAGGCTATACTTATTGCTAACGCCAATTGCTTGTCCCTTACATCTGTAAGATTATGATAAATACGTTCGCTATACAACACTAACAAAACACATAACACTAAAAATATAACAAACCCAGGCACACCTTGTTCTACCAAAGTCATCAAATAATAATTATGTACGGTTGATTGTTCCTCATTAGCACTTACATAAGTAGTAAACATACTGGTTGTGTAATTTCTATAAAAACGATTAAAACAATTAGGACCAAAGCCAGTTAAAGGATATTCAGTACTCATATTAAAACCAGCCACCCATCGGTAAACTCTTTCCATTGTCGAAACATCTTCAAATGCAATTGTCGAACTTAGGTGATCACTAAAGTCAGGGTGGTAAATAGTATTTGCGAAATCAGGCGCAAAATCCAAATACTTATTGCCTATTGATAAGTATCCAACACCTAAAAACAATAATACTAAACCTGAATAAACAAAAGTTTTTGTAAGTCGGTGTTTAAACATAAACCATGCTACAGGGATTATTAGTAATGAAACATAAGCAGCCCTTGTATATGAATAAACAATACCAACTAAAAACAGTAGAGAGCAACTGTCAATTACCAACCTTACTAAACCACCCGAACGATACCAATTACGCAATATTAATGTAAAAGGCATCATCATGGCCAAAATAACCCCATAATCTACATGGTTATGGTAAATAGGGTGCATGGTTTTGTTTACAAACTCAAAATCAAAACCGTATTCTCTAAAATTATTAAGAGTCCATAAAACCACTAAAGCCATTGGCAGCATTACTGCCCAAAAAACTGTTTTAAAATCCTTGTGATCTCGTATAAACCAGCCACCCATAACTGTAAAGGCAATAATATACCAGGTTTTCGCCAAAAAATATTTTAATGACACCAATTGATTTAATGAAAACAATGATGCCACACCTATCCAAACAAAATGGATAACTAACGCTAAAAACAAAGGATGATTAAAGAATGCTTTATTAACTTTTTCTTTGTTAGCAATAAAAAACAAAGGTCCTACAAACATAAAAGCCAACATCAACAGCTCACTTGGAAAATCAAGAGTAAACCCAGGCATCTCCATCTCTACCGATACCACAAGCAAAGACATTAATAGGAAATACATCCACTCAAAACGTGCTACAATAGCCATACCTGCTATCGCAGCCGCTGGAATTAACAAAGGGTATAACTCACCAGTATAAACTGCAAAGCCTAAACACAAAGCACTTATAGCCATAATAGGCAAATAAAGCTTGTCAATATGTTCCCTTATAAAATTGATTTCACAAAGTTAACTACATACCTAGCATTTTACTTCGTTTAAAACAATAAGAAAAACGAAAGAATGCCATAAAGGATACATAAAAACCTAAGAGCTCAAGACCTATACTTAGACAACTCAAACTAAGTTTACTTCTTCTCCAATTTCATTGAACCCGAACGTGGGTTTGAATTCCGTGAAGTACCCATTGATTTGCCAGTTGATGATCCGCCAGCTGTACCACCAACTTTATTCAATTTTGGGCTGTTGCTTGGGCTATTTAACTTAGGGCTAAACGATTTAAAAATGATATTAGCCTCATTCGTTTTATTATTCAACTCAATAGTTGCTTTGCGTGTTTTATCAAAAGTTTGTCTAAAAGCATCCATCACATCAATTGATAACTGAAAGTGTAATAAGCGTTTTTCATCTTCAAAAGGCTTTTTACCTAATGCCTCGCTTTCGTTTGCAAAAAAGTGAACAACTGCTAAACGCACTCCAAAATTATCGTACAAAGTCATATCAGCATAAGGCGTTTTCCCAATTGACATTGGATTAAAAACTAAATCGTAACGACTTGCGGTTGCCTTCATCACATCACCCGCATCAACATAAGTTTTTGAATCAGATAACGATTGTGCACTTAAACCACTAGCAACTATCAACAATAAAAAGCTTAAAAGCAGATTTTTCATTTCTTTAATTTTAATCCTGCAAAGATACAAACTTGCCATTCACTTCCTGTATAAAAGCCAACACATCCTCCCGTCCATCAGCTTTTGTTGCCGATGTTACAAATTGTTGAGGCATGGTATTCCATGTTTCAAGCATTGCTTTTTCAAAAGCAGCAATATTAGCTGCTAATTTATCGGGCTTATTCTTATCCGCCTTGGTATAAACAATCACAAAAGGTATGTGTAACTCCCCCATCCAATTGGCAAATTCCAAATCAATGGCTTGCGGTGATACTCGCGAATCAACTAACATCATAACACATTGTAAGCTAGTGCGCTTAACCAAATAATCACGAATAAAACGTTCCCATTTTTTACGTTGCGTTTTACTTACTTGGGCGTAACCATAACCAGGTAAATCCACCAAATACCATGCTTTGCCATCACTATTTTGGTTGTGAATAGTAAAATAATTTATGGTTTGAGTTTTACCAGGCCGTCCACTTGTTTTGGCTAACTTTTTCTGCTTGGTAAGCATATTAATCAAGCTCGATTTTCCTACATTACTACGCCCAATAAAGGCATATTCTGGTTTATCGCCCTCTGGGCAATCCTTGTAGTGCACAAAACTTCCTGTAAAAAACGCTTTTTCAATTTCCCAATTCGGCATGCTGCAAAGTTACTAATGCTATGCTTCTAATTTCATTTGCAAAACGGATAGATTTTGCAAAACTCACGTTGCGACATTATATAAAGCACCTTGTCTTCACTATTAACAAAACGCACCTCCCCATTCCTATCGTCCTCTTTGTACAATAAAATCTTATCATATTCCAATTCATCAGGTATATATCCTTCAAAATACTCATTAGGTAGATAAAAAACTTTATCAGGAATTTGAAATTTATACCCCTTATTATCAATAAATCCAATAATTAAAGTGATAATTAAAAAACAACATCCTACAAATAAACTAAAGCTCAAATATTCAAAATGCTTATCCTTTTTAATCTCTTCGGGTGTCTTGGTTGGCGGTTCATAATAATAAGGCTTGGCTTTTACTTCCAGCTCCACATAAGTTTTATATCGCAGTTTTCTATCGTAAACACTGCGCCTATATACATCTGAAAGATGATGATAAGCCTCCCCTATTAACTTAAATTTAGTCTCTGCATCCTTATCCCCATCATTTTTATCAGGGTGATATCGCTTAGCTAATAATCGATATTGATCTTTTATCAACTTCATCGAAGCCGTTTCTGGCACGCCTAATATTTGATAATAATTGTTCAAATCCAACTAAATGTAAATTCAATGCAACTTGTTTTAATTTTATTGCGTTGCTTATTAAACATGGATACAAAAAAAGAACAATCATTTATACTTGACAACCTAATCCGTTCGGCTTGGTTTGTTTTTATAATTGCTGCTGTGCATTTTATTGATTGGCTTATCGCCTTTGATTTTGGCACACTTGGCGTACTCCCTCGCACCATTAGCGGCATAAAAGGTATTTTTTTCATGCCACTCCTTCATGGCGATTTAGGGCACTTAGGCAGTAACTCCGTCCCACTTTTTGTACTTAGTTTTTTAATGTTTACAACCTACCCTAAAGTAGCTAAACAAAGCTTTACTATTATTTACTTTTTATCAGGCATTGCCGTTTGGGTTTTTGCGCGGCAAAACTACCATATAGGTGCAAGTGGCGTTGTTTACGGCTTGGCCTTCTTCCTATTTGCAATGGGCATAATGCGTAAAGATTTCCGCTCAATGGCACTAGCCTTATTGGTGGTGTTTTTATATGGCGGTATTATTTGGGGCTTACTGCCACTACAACCTGGCGTATCCTTTGAAGGACATATTTTCGGAGCATTGGCAGGTATATTGTCGGCATGGATATATAAAGATGTTAGTAAAGCACCACCACGCATCTGCCCCGAACCCGAAGAAGGACCTGTTGTTGAAGAACCTTTTTGGAAACCCAAAGAAGAAGAACTCGACATCCACATCAAATACATGTACAAAAAAATTGAAGAGGAGAAAAGCGATTTGGAATAGAAAATTTTATCAGGCGACTTTTCTTTTCCCTATACAATTAATAAACGATTTTTTGATTTAAATAGAGGACGATTCGTAGTGATAGCTGCAAGTTGTGCGTAATCGCATTGCAAAGCAATTAGCGTGAAGCACAAAGCTTGACTGCGATTGTTCCGTATGAACAAATCACATTGAATCGTCTAGCACTTTGGTTCTTTGTTTTAACGGGGCACGTAGCCTTACAAAGAACACAAAAAAGCTCTTTAAATTGATACTAAACTACTGCTATTCAAACTTTAATAAAGAAAAAACATCTACCCAAAACACACATCCAAACTAGCAATAAACTCATCGGTTAAACTAACAGCTTTCATAGCTGTGTTATCTACTAAAACAAAGGTTACGTCAGCATCAGCAACTAAAGCTCCTGTTTTATCATTCATTACCTGCTGGTTAACCGTAACACTACGAGAGCCGAGTTTTTTCAAATAAGTATCCACTCTTACTTCATCGTGTAAAAATGCCGCATGCCGATAACTAATATTCACATTTACTAAAACAAAAGATAGGTTTTGCTTCTCTAAAAATCCGCTTCTAAAAGTCTTATCAAAAACCTCCCAACGTGCTTCCTCCAAAAACTCTAAATACCGTGCATTATTTACATGCTGGTAAAAATCTAAATGATAACCCCTAACTTTTATGTAAATGCTCTTCCCTTTTTTCATATTGGGCGCAAAAATAGTTAATTGAGTCAATCACATTCATTATAACTAAACTTATTGCATTGTAATTTTAATCCATGCGTTTATTACTTACCCCTTTATTGGTATTCTTTTTAATTCTATGCTCATGCTGCACAAAAAAGGAATTGGTGCAAACCAATAAAATTGAAGAACCAATCAAGTTCCAAGGTCCGAAATTACCTATCAGAAGTATTTTTTTAGACTCATTAAAGGCCGTTAATTTAAGTGAAGATTTAAGCCCTATTTCAACTAAAAACGATGAAATTTATATGATAGCAACACTTGTTAGCAAAAGCCACCCTCGTAAAATTAGAAGCTCATATACTGGTACTTTAAATTTTGATGAGGATAATATGACTAATGCCATTGTAACTAAAATGAATGTAACTGAAGGTTACGAACTCATTGTAGCGTTAATCGAACAGGATAGCAACTTAGATAAAACTCACTTATTAACTAAATTTCAAAGTGCTTTATTAAAAGAACTCGAAAGCGGAGAACTTGAACATTTTAAATTACAAGAATATTTGAGCGATGATGATTTGTTAGGTTTCCATAAGATTAACACCAATTCTTTATGGCTCTATGATTCTAGAAAACTTATTTTCAAAGGCAATCATTTATTTGATAAATACGAATACCACTTTACTATCGGTATCAACCCAACGGATTAATATCCACACAAATCATAGTAGCCGTCATTCGAGCAAATTCTTTATCAGTTTCTTTGTCCATTATAACGCCTTCGCAAAAAGTTAATCGTTTACCAGGTTTTACTACTTTACCTACTGCTCTAAAAATATCGGCTTTAGCAGGGCGCATCAAAGTGGTTTTAAATTCTACTGATAATACTTCCTTCCCTTCAGGCATAGTTGAAAGGGCAGCATAGCCACAAGCCACATCCATTAAAGTAGTAACAACCCCTGCATGTAAAAAACCGTGCTGCTGGGTTAACACGCTTTTATAAGGACATTCAATAACTACTAATCCACTTTCCAACTTTACAATTTCAGCCCCCAACAATTTCATAAATGCCTGCTGATTATAACTATTTAAAACTCGTTGTTTTATATCAATTTTACTATTTCCCATACTCATTTATTATGCGTTCCAACTCACAATCATATTGTACAATCATTTCACTCCAATCATACTTCATTACATATTGCTGAACATCTTGTTTTCGTAAAATTCGCACATTCATAATCATCCGCTGCAACTGATTAGTTAACAAATCATCATCCTCATAAAAGAAACTGGCTTTGTAAGCACTTGGCAAATGTTCAGGATAAGCCAAATTGTAAGGCAATAAAGGTTTTATATTACAAGCAATCGCTTCCACTACACTAATCCCAAAAAAATCATGATGACTTGTTACGGGTAAAATATCGCAATACCACAACCAATTATAATATTCCTCCTTGTTTTCAGCATAACCAAAATGGAGTAACTCTTCCTTAAAAAGTTCAGGCACTTGTTCAAAAATAGTGGGTTTACGCTCGTAATTTTCACCCAAAACCACCAGTTTAAACTCAATTCCTCTTTGTTTTAGTTGCAATAAAACGCCAAAAAATCGCTCTGGATTTTTATCATACTCCCACCGATGATTCCATAAAATAGTTGCTCGATCGGCATCCTTTTCACCTCTTTTATAGCTTTCAAGTTTTGCCAATTCTAAACCCAAAGGCATCACCTTACTTTTTTTCTGAATGTTTGTAATTTGCCCTTTTTCGTTTGGTGATGGGAATTGCTCTAAAAAGGCAGGTAAAGCCTCCAAAAAACTATTTTTATGATAAGAGGAGTTAAACCAAACAGCATCTGCTGCAAGGCAGGATGAAAAATTTTTAATCGGATAATTATTATCTAGCATTTGCCCCTCAGGTATAGGATGCGTTAGCTGATTCTCGTGCATATAAAGCACAATAGGCACATTCTTAAATCGTTTAGGTATCAATCCTTTAAATGTTGCTAAATCCAACATATCCGTCGCTAAAATCAAATCAGGTATGTAGGACAAATCCGCCAAACGTCTGACCATTGTAATAGCCGCCGCCTGCATTCGCCATTTCCAATGGTGTGCGCTTAGTCCCAAAATATCCACCTTAAAACGAGAATATTTTGCCAAACCCTCTGCCCACTTTTTATGCGAGCCTCCTAAAAATGGATCAATAATTAAAATTCGTTTAGCCATAATAGCAACTAATGCAACATTTCAAGTCTTATATTTGAAAGTAATAAAACTTAAATGGAAGCAGCAAATATCTCGGCAACTACTTTATGGATTATAGGCATTTTAGTAGCACTATTAAGTGCCTTAATAGGATATTTCATCGCTTCAAGTCGTTGGAAGGGTAAATACGAGCAACTACAATTTTATTATGATGAAGCCGTAAAAGAGAAAAAAACACTAAATCATAAAAACGAACAGCTAAGCTCAGTTAATAAAGATTTGACCTTGGAAGTTAGTCAAATGGAAGATTTACTGGCAGATGCCAATCAACAAGCGGCCTTATTAGAAGTTGAACTAGAAAAAACTAAAACCGAATTGATAGCCAAAACATCTCCAAAACAAATAGCTAAAAACATTGCCAACAAAGCAAAAAAACAACAAGGAAGTTTTCGCAAAGCCATCGGCTCCGTATTTTCACGTTTTGGTAAAAAAAGTGAAACCCCACCACTTGAAGACCCAAATATTGAAACACCCGAATGAGTATAATTGAAGCAATAATTTTAGGCTTAGTGCAAGGCTTAACTGAGTTTTTACCCGTAAGCAGCAGCGGACACATTGAATTAGGAAAAGCTATTTTAGGCACTGATATTCAAGAGGATTTATTGTTTTCGATATTAGTACATTTAGCTACCGTACTTAGTATTTTCATTGTTTTCAGGCAGGATATTTGGCATTTGCTAAAGGTCTTTTTCCGCTTTAAATGGACGGATGAATTTAAGTATATCACCTTTATTCTAGTATCTGCCATTCCTATCATAATAGCTGGTTTATTTTTTAAAGACTTTATTGACAGCCTTTTCCAAGGCAACCTTATAATGGTCGGCATATTTTTAATTTGTACTGGTTTTATCCTTCTTTTATCAAAGCTCGAAAAACCCAATTCAAATCAACTCACTTACCCCAAAGCCATTGCACTCGGCATTGCGCAGTTAATAGCTATTCTGCCAGGCATTAGCCGTTCTGGCACTACAATAGCAACAGGTTTGGCATTAGGTTTAAGCAGAACTGAAGCCGCCCGTTTTTCGTTTTTAATGGTGCTTATCCCAATCATCGGTGCTTCTGCTGTCCAAACTTTAGACGTAATAGAAACAGGCAGTTTAGCAACTAACCAGATACTACCCTATGCAGCAGGTTTTATTGCAGCATTCGCCTCAGGATGGGCAGCCTGCCAATGGATGCTCGCCATTGTTAAAAAAGGAAATATCACTTGGTTCTCAGTTTACTGCTGGATTGCGGGAGCGGTTGCTGTTGGGGTTGCTATTATGTAATCAAACACATCCCCTTCAACGCCTCATAATGCGGCAAACAAGCTTCATATAAAGGCTCTAAATTTTCAGGGAGTTCAACCACCTTTTTTTGGTAAGGCTTAAAACCAGTGGACTGATGCACATTGTCATACCAATGCTTTGCCCAAACACCATCCTCTACCCTATTACCCGCTTCCCAACTCAACATTTCATCACTAAAAGAAATACCACAGCTTTCACAAACTTTGGTTAACATGCCTTTAGGGTTTTTAAGGATATCATTACTATCAACTACACAAGCCAAAGTACCCAATTTCTGTAAGCGTTTAACCAGTTCCAACTGCATCGTAATCCCCAAATCTTCTTCTGTTGGATTAGGAATCACTTTTGAAAAAGAGGCAATCATTTCTTTTGGGTCTCTTATTAAAACCACATTTGTAGTCCCACTCAACATCCTTGTTAAATCGTCATCACTCAAGCCAATATAATGATGCGTCATATTTTTAAAAAACACAAAAGGTTTGCCGTAATTCTTACTTAACATTTCATCAATTACAACTTTAGTATTACATGGCATACTTTGCAAAGTCTCTTGCCAAGCTGGGTGCTTTTTACCAGTCAATTTAAGATAGTAAGCGTACAAAGGTTCATCAACCACCGCCATATCGGCTCTATTACCAAAAGCATACATTAAAGCCGTTGATATATTGCGAGGGCTACTACAAAGGTTAATCCTAATACTGGTCATCAATTATTATTTGGCGTAAACTTTTTAAATAATCGCTTGTAAGAATCTGCATTAAAAATTGGCGAATCGTTAATGGCATGATACATTAAAAAAACCGCAACAGGTAACAAAACATAAGTAGCCATCCAAACACCATTAAAAGCCGTAATAGCATTTTCCTCAGCCATTTTACGCCCCATTGTCATCATAACATAATAAACCATAAAAAACAAAATGCCCACTACCATAGGCATTCCAAGCCCACCCTTGCGAATAATTGCCCCCATAGCGGCACCCACTATATATAGCAATATACATGAAAAAGCAGTGGCATATTTATCATACCAAGCCAAAAAATATCTAACCAATCTACGGTCACCACTTTTAAGTTGCGAAGCTCCCATGTTGCCCTGTTTAGCTAAAGCCTTAGCATCATCTTTAGCTTTTTTATAAACCTTATCCTTATATGCTTTTGTAAGATTTAAATCACCTAACCACTTATCAAAATAGCAATAATCTATAGGATTAACTTGCGCTAAAGCAGAATCCTTAAACAAGCTAAAATAAGGCTTAGCTCTTTTGTATGTGTTTTCAGGAATCTTTGCATCCTTTCGCTCTAACGAATCAATAGCCCCTTTAATGGCAGCTATACTCAACATTTTAGGGCGCGTTTTATAAATACTTTCGTTAGCCTGCTTAATACCAAAACTCGACAAATCCAATACCATTTCGTACTCCCCAAAATAGGTCCTCATATGTGGCATAGCATTTACTTTTTCAGCGTCTTTGCTTTTCATTTCCTCATAACGCCAACCATCTTCAAGTGTAAAAATCAACAATCGTTCATCGGGCGTAATACGCATATTACCACGCTTTGCACTTAACACAGAGCTCTTACTACTTTCCGTCTTCTTCTTATCCCAAATTTTTACATTGTGAATGGTTTGATTATCCTCCTCCTTATCCTCAATCCGAATAACATAACCATCAATCCCTTCATAAAAAATTCCTTCTTGAATATTTAGCGCAGGTTTGGCTTTTACAATCCTATATAAGGTGGTTCTAAATTTTAAATTGGCCTTGGGTAACACATTATCCATAAACCAAAAGGCAACAAAGGCAAACGCAATTGATAAAACCAACAAAGGAACCATAAAACGCTGCAAGGATATTCCTGCCGACTTTAAAGCAACTAACTCGTAATGCTCCCCTAAATTACCAAAAGTAATAATTGAGCCAATTAAAATTGCCAATGGCAACGCTAACGGAACAAGGCTAGCAGACAAGTAAAAGATAAGCTCAATAATTATCCCCAATTCCAAGCCCTTACCAACCAAATCATCAACGTACTTCCATAAAAATTGAAGCACTAACACAAATAGGGCTATAACAAATGTTATTGCAAAAGGACCTATAAAATTTCGAAGTATTAGGCTGTCAATCTTTTTCACGTAACTAAGATATAGGCTATTACGAAAAGCCTAAATTTTTATTGATGACAATACGAACTAAAAAATTAATTTAACGCCTTTTACGCATATGAAGGCTCGATAACCTCATTTTTACTTACAATTTCTTCAACTAAACTTTCAATTTCTGCAATACTGCTAAACAATTCTTCGTAAGAATTAATAACAAAATATTGCGCCTGATATTTATCCTTAATGTAAGGTGTTTTAAAAATTTCGGTAACATTAAATGGTACGTGGGTCGCATCTTCGCTTACACAATATCTTGACTCCCCTGGAGATGAAACCAAACCAGCACCATAAATCTTCACTGCACCATCTTCCTTAATCAAACCAAATTCAACCGTATACCAATAAAGGCGCGCTGCAACTTCAACCACGCTTGGGTTATCAATATACTTTAATGTAATAAGGCTTAGAGCCTGCAAATAATCAGTAAATGCTGGTACACTTAATAAAGGCACATGTCCAAATACATCATGAAACATATCTGGTTCCTCAATATATTTTAATTGACTTTTTTTGCGTAACCATGTTGTTGCAGGAAACTCTTTTCGAGATAAATGCTCAAAAAATGGCTTATTATCAATTAAACCAGGCACTACATAAACTTGCCATCCAGTGGCTGATTCCAAGCCTTCATTAACCCTATCAAAATTGGGAACTTTATCCGGTTTAAACCCAACAATACTGGCTCCTTCTAAATAAAAATTAGTAACCTTACTAGGTAAGTGCGACATTTGATCTTCATACAAAATTGACCAAACTTCATGGTCTTCGTCAGTATAATTATCATACTCTTGTCGCATCATAAGTGGCTTGCTTTAATAATTTCACAATTTTAAACCAACTATTGGTTATAGCGTTCAAAATTATGCAATTTTTTCCTCTAAAATTGAGATTCATCAATTTTATTATTCACAAAGGCAGCAATCCTTTTTTTAAATGTTGATAAGCATTTAGCAGTTAAACTGCATTTAACCGTTGCATAACTTTTGGGCGGTTCGATCGACTTATCGGAATAACTTTATTCCCCATTACAATACTATTGTTCTGCACATTATTTATTGATGACATATTAACAATAAATGAACGATGTACTTTCATAAAAACGCTGTCGGGCAATTTTTCGAGCATTCCTTTTAAAGTTGAATGCACAATGTATCTTGCCGCATCAGTACGCACATTAACATAATCGCCGTAGGCTTCAACGTACATAATATCATCAACATTAAGGTTTACAAACTTCGAATCAACTTTAATAAACAATTGCTTCTTTTCTTGCTTTTCGGGATAATTGGATAAGGATGGCTGGTTCACTTTTGAAATGGCTTTTAAAAAACGTGAATACTCGAATGGTTTGAGTAAAAAATCGAGGGCATCGTGTTCGAAAGCATCCAGAGCAAATTCTCTTTCAGATGTTGTTACTATAAGTGGGGGTAATGTTTTTGAATTGTTTTTTGCTAACTGAAAACCACTAAACTCTGGCAAAACCACATCTAAAAACGCAACATCATAGTTGTTGGTTAAAAGCTTTTGGCTAGCTTGGGTTGCATTAACGGCCTCATCAATTAAATTAAATTCTCCGCATTGCGAACACATTTTACGTAGTGCCGTTCTTGCCATCGTTTCATCTTCTATTATCAAACAATTCATAATTAAATTTCTTTATCAATTAAATTACTAACCTCCTTAATTGCTAATTTGGTTTGTGCAAATAAATGTTGGATCTTCGCATGTAAATCACTATCAACTTCTTCAGCCTTAAAAGCTAATTCAATTTCGTTAGCTAATTCACACTCGGTCGTCATGCCCATAATCCTAAACTTTGATTTCATTTTGTGAATTTGAGAAGCACAATTTGCCCACTCTTGTTTAACTAAATGTGTACTTAAACACTTTAGCTCGTAAGGCATTTCATTTTTAAAAATCGAAAGCATTTCGTATTTAAAATCAGCCTCTCCTCCACTTAAATTATCCAAATAAGCTACATCAATTATAATACCAGTATTAGCATTTACAACACCATAGGTTTCAAACAAATAGGTTATTTTATCTACGGTTACTGGCTTCATTACAACTTCTTTAATACTATACTGTCCCTTTTGTCTATCTTTTATTAAAAAAGGAGTTCCTGAAAACAATACCGTTGGCTTTTCCCAGCTATCACCAAAAAACTCTATTACTGTTTTCGAACCAATATTCACATCCGACAATAAAAAATCAATACTATCCCAATCAAAGTTTGCTCCTGGCCAAGCTCCAATTATCTTACAGTCAATATCAGCTTCAATTTTGTTAATAGTTCGCTCAAAGGTCATCCTGTCAATGGAATCGTCATCTATGTAAAGTAGCCTAGTCATATTAGTAGTAAATTATACGAACAAGGCAATTAGAGGGTTTCATACAAATAAAAAAAAGGTAATCATGGATAGAGATTTCCATCAATTCAAGTTACCAATTCGTAAGGTTTAAAAGACTGTAGGTAACCAACGGTTAGCAAACAAAAAAAGCAGCTACAACAATAATTTGTAACTGCTTGTAAATCATTGTGACCGCATTAGGATTCGAACCTAAAACCTCTTGATCCGTATATTATTAATGGACTTTAATCTGAGTTATTTGAACTTTTCTGCATATCGTATTTTATGATTTAAAAAAGTAAAACATTTTATTTCTGCCTAAAAAAATTCACTCAAACCAATATGAAGGCTATTTAAAAAACAAAAAAATTACAATTTGTTTCTTAAAGCTTTCCACTTATTATTAATCTCTTTGGTTATCGTTTTAACCCTTTTTTCTGCCGATTCCCTAATTTTATTACCTTCTTCTGTTTTTGTTTTTTGGTTTCGGCGAACTGTAAGTAACGAATTGTGCAAGTCTCTAAATTTATCAGCAATAAACTCAAAATCTTCCACTTTATCTGAATGGTATCGCTTAAAAAAATATTCCATTTTTGATAGGTTATCATTCCACTCAAACAAAGCATCTTCCATGTAAGAATCCCAACGTTTTTCGAAAACAGAACTACCTGAAGTTGGAGCGATTAGTACACTTCTAGAAACTCTTGTATTTACCATTTTATCAATAAAGAAAAGTTCATTTGTATACGACTTTTGATTCTCATATTCTTTAATCAGTTGAAATTGAATTAAAGAACCGATTATAGTTAAAACTACACCCACTACAATTCCCCAAAAAAACTCACTTTTCATTTAACTATAACTTTCGTACCTTTAACAATAAACTCGATGCCTTTTTCTTTTAGTAAAAAAACACTCCCCCTACTTTTTAATCTTAGCTTTCCTTTGTCCTTAATTTTCACAGCTTCTGCCACTTTAAGTTTAACTAAATCTGCACTTGGCGAAAAGATATTAAACCCAATTTTCCTCTTAGTTGCAATTATACTTATGGCTTTTTCACTAAACAATCCACTAACAGCTATTGTATCTTTTGCTCTTTTACTCCCTAAAAAGCACCGACTGCCCGTTAGTTTGTAAACTCTGCCATTCACCTTAACTTGCCTTTGGTTTAAGTTAGGTGCTATAAGCACTTTTAAAAAAGATATTGTTATGAATAAAACAACACTAAGCAATAAAGGAAAAAAACTTAACATGCGTATGTAAACTTGGTTTGTGTTTAGGTTGTCTTTTTGTTGGTTTAGTTCAAACAATTGTTCATTGCTTTCCTTTAAATAATATTTGCCATTTTTCTCCTTAAAATTGCTCTTTATAACGTTTCCATATCCTGCAACCAAATAGTTAACTTTATAATAAATTTTTATACTATTAACAATTGACTTACTCCCCACATTAAACCAACTTATGTAATCACTTATAATTGCATGATTTACAGGTACTGATACTTTTACGGTACTATTGGACTTTATGAAATAGGATACCGCGGCCTCATTATAGTTTTGGTTTTCTATATCAAATTTGACTTTCGAGTTACAAACTTCAATAGAATCTATTTTCACTTCGGCTGCAAACAACCGGTGGGCGTTTTTCAGATTCAAATCAATAAAAAAGCTTTGACTTTTACCTTTATTTAAAGAAACAATTTCATAGTTACTTTTTAAGTCTGGCAAAAAATACACCTTAGTTTGCTGTATATAATCCCCATTTTCTGTTGAGTAAAACGGAAAGCTATTTGAAAAAACACAAGAATTATTGTTTATAATGCTTTGTAACTCGCAATTTGCATTATCAACCCCATTTAAATCATTTTCAATCAAAACATCTGTGAATTCGGCTCTAATTCTCCTAGTTAAAAACTCAATTGACTCGATCGGTCTAGTATTTGAAGAGTTAAATAATCTGGAATAAGTTTTACTCAAATACCCTTTTTCATCTCCAATTTGAAATAGGAAGTAGCTAATGTTAAATTGCTTAATTTTTTGCTGCAAACTTTCTTCTGTTACTGGTTTGTTTTGCTGCCCCTTAAGTATTGACAACTTATCATCAGAAACAATTACTATATAATTTTTTTTATTTTTATCAAAAGGAATACTTTCGCTATGGGCAAATTCAATTACTTTATTTAAATCTGTCCAACTGCTCAATTTCACATCTTCTTTGGTTTGCTTTTGATATCTTTCCACATCGAGAACCGACAAACTGCCCCAATTATCAAGCAAACTGCAAAACGACCCGAACCCGTATATAGTTGTATTTTTCGTGTTAAAAAGTTGATTGCGATGCATTTCTTGTAGAAAATCGCTAACTATCTTAGGCTTTACTGAACCAGATATATCTAAAAAAATATGGAACTTTAGTTGATTGTTGGCTAAATCTCCTAATTGTCCATTAATATTAAGCTGTTCGGTATCAATAGGCTTAAAACTATATAAAGATGGGCTTCGCGTACTATCAGGTTCTAGCGAATAAAATTTATACGCATTACAACCAAAACACAAAATCAATACTATAAAAATGTATCTCAACAAAATCACTAACCGTTTCATATCTTATAGTTAAAATGGATTTGTAATATTATTTTTCATTGGTAACCAGTATTCATTAATAAACCTTGTAGCCGATGTACTTTCGTTTTCCCCCTTATTGTATAAAAAAACCGCTAAAGTTATCTCGTCGTTTGCTGCTAAAAGCCAACTATGAGTTCTGCTGCTATCATCTAAATCTCCTGCCGTACCTGTTTTTGCGTATTCAAAGCCCTTTCCGTTTAATGCGCGAGCAGTTCCGTTTTTATAATCAATTACCTTTTCCAAAGCTGTTTTAACTGGCATTAACCTATTATGCTCAGTTATAGTTTCAAAATCAGCATACCCTCCAACATTATATAAAACTGGCTTTACATTATTGCCACTTACCAAGCGTGCAAAAGCAGTAGCAGCAAAAAGTGGAGAAAACTTATTATCTCCGCCGCCAACCCCTGCCAGATTTAACTTCCTAGGTTCGTTTTCGGTTGGCAATGAAAGCTTGTATTTGTCGTACACATTTACAAAATCAGTTTCGTTATGCTCATAATTTTCATTGAGTATATCACTTATAGTTCCTTCAAAATCAAGCCTTTTTGTGGAGTCTGCATAAACATCTCTTAACATTAGTTGGCTAAAATGATTACATGAACGAGCCATAAAGCTATTAATAGTAGTATTGCCATGCCTACCCTCGCATTCAATTAATTCTCGGCTCGTTTTGTTACAATAATAAGTTTTTCCCCTTCGTAAATTTGCAGCGTATAACAAAAGCGGTTTTATTGTAGAACCAGGTCTATACCAGGTTGCCGCAATAGGCAAATTAGGTTTTCTATAAACTTCTAACTCTTTTAAGTTTTCTACATTTTGGTTTATTTCAATTTGGGTAGCATCAGCCGGAAGCGATGGGTACGAAGCCATAACTTTTATGTGGCCTGTTTGGTTTTCGATTACAACAATACTTGCTGCTGGGATAGTTTTACTCTCACAAAAAGATTTTAAAAGCTGAGTGCTTATATAATTAGTTAGAGGATTTAAAGTAAGCGTTGCCTTGTTAATCGATTTCAAGTCATCTTGGTCGGGTAGTTGGCTTAAATATTGGGCATTGTGGTAAAACTTTTCAATTCTGTTGTTAATTCGCCTTTCTGCAATTAAAAAGAAAGTTGTATCGGTTGCATTTGTATCATTTAAGGCAGTCATTTTAATATTCAAGTATTCGTAATCATTTAAAAGCGGTGAGGCAACTTGTAATGAATCATCGTTACTAGTTGAAACAGAAAAATTAATGGGCATTTCTGCCAAAATTTCTCCTTGTGTCATTACAGCTTTAACATTACTTAAATTACTTGCAAATTTGCTAAGGTCCACATGGTGCGGAAGAAGTTTGATGCTATCACTGACAAAAGCTGCCCCCCCCGACATGTTATTTCTGGTTAGTTTTCCTTCAATAGACCAAATATCCTTTTGCAATAGTTTTACAAGCTGCTTTTTGTTAGTACCTTCTTCAAACGAAAGCGTATCAACAATTTCGAGCAACTGCCTTTTTGACAATGATGTTTCAAAGTTTTTACCAATATTTAAAAACTTGTTAAAGGTTTTTTGGTCGCTAGAACTGTAAGAACGTTTAAGCGAATACTTATCCTTAATATCTGTATTGGGGCACATAACAATCAATCCGAATAACAGGGCTAGTATAAGTGCTGATATTTTCCCAATATATTTTAACTGCTTTATATTGTTATTGTCAGTAAAATTTGGATTTTGCACCTTTTTAAGGGTATCGCCTTTCTCTAACAAATCCCTAGGTATATCTTCTTCTGCGGTTTTAGAAAAATGTTCTTTTACAGGATTAGGAATATCTATCGCTAGCGGCCTTTCGCTTCTTCTTAAATGCACAAAAATTACAAGCCCTAAAGCAAAATAAACGAAGAACAAGCCAGGTTCTGTTATTGATAATGCTAAAAAAGGTATTGACTGCCCTGTTAGCGGCACAATTCTACTTATTGCAAGGGCCATATAAAGCATTTGTACAGCGTATCCTAAATAAATAAAAGCTATGGCCCTAACACTATTAAGTTCTTCCGCATCCACATTAAAGGTTGAAGCGTGAAAAACTAGACGCACAAAAACAAAGGAAATCAAACATATAATTACTATTACCCCGTAATACCCAACTATTTTCCCGAACAACAAACCTGAGTAAAGCAGTACATAATCCGTATGAATAACGGTTAACATACCCGATGGTAAAACTAAATCGGTTTTTGGGTAAAAGCTATTGTTTATAAATTCGAGGAGTTTAACATGCTTTAAAGTGCTTTCTCTATCTGCAGAAGAAATACTTTCATCATCAATAGAATTGACTAAATAGTAAGTAAGTTCAACCCTGCCAAACTTTTTTACAAGGTTGGGGCTAACAAAGCTAAAAAGGCCTATAATTAAAATCAAAATTAACCCAACTCCTAAAATTGATAGCCACTTTTCTTTAAACAAAGAAAAATCAAAAATGAGCAACAATAAAAATGTTGAAAAAGAAAGTATAATTAAAGAACCAATATCTTTTGAGCAGATGCCAAAAAATAAAACCCCAGCAAATAAAAAAAGATAAAGCCAAGGCATCCTCTTTTTATTTTTAGTTGACTGAATTATAGAAAATGCAATAAATACAATTAAGGTTAAAAATAAACGACCAAAAAATAATGCTGGCAGCCCTAGTAGTCGTTCTCCACTCCCCCCAAAAGTTATCGCCACACCTAATATTGCACAGGTTACAACAATTACAACATAAACCAACCATTCGTTTTTACCTACTAAATCAAGTTTTGTTAATTTATACAACTTTTGTACTGTTGAACTTAGCCAGTTAAGCAGCCAGCTGACACACTTATTTTTACGACCATTAATAATACTAAGCATGGACAAAATGGCGATACCTCCTACAAAAAGTGCCCAAAACCTTTCATCTTTACCAGTTGCCCCGCTATAATGACAATACAAGGCTATACCTAAAAAATAAAGGGCAGTAAACAATATTTGCAAAACAGAAAATAACAACTCTAGTATGTATGATTTACTTTTTTCGTCTATTCTGTTTACAACTTTTAAACTTAACCAAAAACTTAAAAGGCAAAACAAAAAAATAATAATGATTGAGCCCCACATTCGCCAAGCAGTAATACCTACAATTGTAAAGTAAAAATGGGTGTTGCTTAAATGGTAAGTAGCATTGCTATCAATTTTATGAGAGGCTTTTTTTATCGTTTGTTGAAAATATCGCGGGGCCCCATAGCCAAAATCAACATCTAGCAACTGATTAGCAACCGTCTCTTTTTGAAATCCGTCAGCGGCTTTATTTACCCTAACATCGAAAGAACAGCTTTGCTCGCTGTACATAGGTAATAAAATGCGCGGATTAATATTTTTTCCATCAAAAAACAACAATAATTTATTGTTTTCAACTTTAAACCAAAGCCTCAGTTTACCTAATGGGTAGTTTATAATTAAAGCTTTGTCCATATCAACCACAACTTGTGTATTAGGTGCAATTATATTTCCATCTGTACCGAGTACTTGCGGATAAAGCACACAATTTGTTGCATTTTGTACATCGCTATATTTTTCGCTGCATATATTAGCATTTGCTCTAAACCTTATGGTTTGTGTTGGCTTATCAAATGAAAAAGAGCCAAAATTGTTGATTAAGCTGTTAATAGGAAACCGTATGTCAGCATTTTGAGGCACAAGCTCAACACCAGGCAAATACCCTTTCCCTCCAATTGTGTAGCTCGCCTTTTCGTCAAAATCCAACTCAAGCGCTACTACTTTGAGTATTGCATTTTGGTTTGATGCAATATTCCAAATAGTATATACCGCAACTATACCAGTAGTTACTAGAAAAACAAGGCTTAAATAAGCTAAAGATGATAAAAATCCTTTTTTCACAGTTTTACTTGGTATAATTCAATGTTAGGAAATGCGCGTTTATTGGCATAAATTTTTTTGTATTTAAAAATGCTTAGGCCTTCAACATCAATAAAAGGGGCTAACATCCCATTAACATTCAAGTCCGATTCTCTTCCCACTACCCCTTTAGTAAATTTATATTCATAATAAGTTTGCAAATCACTAAAAATATTTTGCAATTTGCCAACTACTTCTTTTAAGCAACTAGCATTAATCTCGGCTTCCATGCGGTTTAAACTTTTGAAAGTTTTTTCTAAAACAAACCCTATAAAATCTTTAACACCGCCTAACTCAATACAATCTTCCAACTCGTATAGGGGAATGCTTACTTTAAAATCCTCAAATTCACCCATATCTATTTCGGTAAGTGGTTTTAAAAGTTTTTCATTAAGCAAATTGGCCACTATAACTTTGTATATAACTGAAAGTTCTTTTTCAAATGCAGCACCTAAAAGCGATTTGTATTCACGAGAGGTTACTTTTGGGAAAAAATTTTTAAAAGCATTTTTCAAGTACATATTTTGGCTAACATTAAAAAATATAGCGTCAATTTCACCTTTGTCATTTAACTGTAGCCACCTATATGCCGCCAAGTCATTAAAATTATTTTCACTAGATCGATTGCAAAAAGTCTTCTGTATATTTCTATTAATTGTAAGTTGCGTTAATATGTTTTCAGTACCAGCGTCAGCACCAGCTTTCTTTTTCAGCCTCATCTTCATAACAACAAAAGCCAATTCTAATAGCAACAACTTTGCACTATAAGTTAAAAACCCTTTTAACCTCAGCTTTTCAATGGTTGCCTCTTCCGATTTACAATGGTTTAGCACTTCTTCATATCCCAAATTAGCACTGCATAATCTGTTTATCTCTTTATGGCCAAAAGCTAAAAGAAAACCCGCTAAATAGTTTAAATCTTCGTTTTCAAGATCTTGAATAACTTTTTTCAACTCATCAACATCTGTGTTTTCTTCTGTTATCCGTTCAAAAAAATGCGAATTAGTCGTAGCCGTATAAAGGTTTCCATTTGTTTCGATATTTTTAAAATACGACAGTCGGTTATGTAATAACACCCTACCTCCAAATAGGTTGTTGCAAATGTTAATTACCCAGTTAGCAATTTCAGAGTTGTTACAATGGTAAACAGTGCCTCCCTTAGGCCAGCCTACATTATATTTATTAAATAGCAAAACATTAGTAACAATAACTTTTTCTTCCCCATCGCTACTTGTAACTTCATTTAAACGCCTTAAATCTGTTTCATCCCATTTTTTTGGGCTTATTAAGCAAACATTCAAGTTAACTTGCCTTACTGGAATATCGATTTCGCTTGCAAGCTTTATAAAACCCGCCAAGTCTTCACTAATACTATCAGTATTGTAATTGAAAACTAAAAATAAATCTATTGTTTGATTTTGAACAAATACCGGTTGCCTACGCTTAATTCTATTTATAATCCCAGTAATTTTCGATTCAAATTCGTCTTTGGTTCCATTGCCAAAAAACAACCATTTAGCATGTGTATGTAAATTTTTATAGGTTTTTCTTGATATTTTTATATCCTCGCCATTTTCCGCAAAATAAAGCACACCATAGCTATGCCTTGCTTCAGTTGGCTGCCTATTACTTTTTTTTGGGCGCTCCCATGATTTTATTTTTTTAGCTACTAACATTTAGTTGCTATTCAAGTCAGTTTTAAAGCCCCCACTATAGTTAACATCTGCTAAACTATCTCTTTGCTCAAGGTTCAACTTGCGTTCAACTAACTTGTTAAATATTTCAGTTAAAAAATGTTTAATTGCATCTAGTTCTTTGGCCTCTTCAAGGCATACTTTTTCTACATGTTTACTTTGGTTAAGCAAAACTTCAAATGCACCTTTAACTTTTTGTATATTTCCTATTAACTCAGCCTTTTCAACTTCTAAAAGCTCATTAACTAATCCGTTAAGTTTATCTTGGAAAAAAGCATTTAACAAGCGTTTTAGCGATTGTGACTTAGCTACATTTTTCAAGGATAAATCATCTTCCCATACTTGTTCGGCTAAGGTTTCCAAAGTGGCTTTCAACGATTCATTAAGCTCAGTAAAGTTTTTTGCCCATTCACCTTTGTATGTTTCCCTTCCACTTATTTGGTCGGCTGTCGGCTCGTTTTGGCCAACTTTAATTCTCACTTTGCCTATGTTATTAACATCAATTCTATGGTTTGAAAACACCCTTTCTGCAAATTGCGATGCGCTTAAATCAATTTTCAAATCGCACTTAAAAATTGAGGTATCATTATCTGTATAAATTAACAATTTTATAGGTTCGTCTTTATCAAACAAATGGTTTAAAAAAGCGAAACCAAGTAAATGCACCTCGCTTTCACTATCAATAGAAACTTGTTTTGTTAACGCTTCCCAATAAGCCCTTCTATCTTTCAAGTATTCGAATATCTTTTCATGTTGCGACTCTTCTTTCTTATTCAAATACACATATGGTGTTGTATATCTTCTGTCGTTATGAGGGTAAAAATAAAATTTGGTTTTCCCCTCAATACGTTCTAAATAGTGTTTAAAGTATTGTCGCTCAGAATCTTGGCTCCAAATGTAATAATCCATTTGATTAAGCAAAGTTTTAGTATAAAACCTTAAATTGCTTTTGGAGGTTGTATATTCCGAAACCGATTGCTGCTTATGGCTTCCAATACCATCGCGGATAGCAATTACATCTTTAAAGGCTAAGTGCTTGTTAATATTTATAGAAGCTTTTACATTATCTAGTTCAGTATTTTCTTCATCAGTTAATTTTGTTAAAAATTTCAAATACAAGTTCATGTAAACTTCAAAGCCAACTAATTCGGTTTTAAGCAAAGTTTCAATATACTTTTCTCTCAAAAGAAACTTTATAAATTTATTTACGAGCTTAAAGTCTATTTTTCGAATTATTTGCTTAGTTAAATAGTAATCATTTGAATCGACAACTTCTTTTAGTTGTTCAATGTTTGCATCTAAACTGGTAATTTCCCTTCCTAACTCTTCTCCTCGTGCAATAGTATCGGTATCTTTTTCTGTGTAATAATCCTCATCGTCACTATTATCACCTTTAAATCGCTCCCAAAGTTTCCCCAATAAGCCTACTTGAGTTTGATTTTGTTCGACATACGTATTGGCATTCTTCATAGCACTGGCAATACTTGCCAACATCTCTTTAACAAGGGACAAATTCAATAACACTTTGGTATTTGTAGTAATTGCTTTTAAGTTTTCATTGCCTTTTACCAAAGCAGTTACAAGTGCAATTAACTCGTTGCTTTCCTCATCAGCCGTGCTTTTTAAGTTTTCTATGTAGTTCTCAAAATCTTGCCCACTCGCTATGTTTTTACCAATTATGCTTTCTATCAATACTTCTTTAGATAAGTATTTTGGATATCCATCTAGCTGCATATCTAAAAGCAAGGCTAAAAAAGCCTTTGCAACAATTTGGTCAGGCCTTGGTGTTATTTCATAACTTGTTGTTATAAACGGCCCAAACAAATCATAATAGTCTTTTTTGGGGTTGCTAGAAACGGTAAATTTAGTTGGCTCAATACCACGATCTCTATTTTCAAAGTTCGACCAAAATTTGTTTGTAACTTCCGAAATAACAGAATCATCCTTAATAATTAAGCTGTGTTGCGAGGCAAACAAATAGGCAAGATTATCGGCAATATACTTAAACAATTGATTGGGTTCAATCCTTGCTCTTTCATTTTCATCTTGGCTTATAAAATCAGCATTTGCCATTAAATCATCATAAAAAAACACTTTCCTAACCTCTTGAGTCGATACGTTATCATAAATAGAAAAATTATACTCAGGAAACCTGAGCAAAATGGCCAACTCTTCAAAAAATGCAAAAGCATTGGCTTGTAACTCCTCTTGCAATAAAATTGAATCGTTATTTAACCTTACAAACATAGTAGGGCCGATTACCACCGGAAAAACTTCCGTTGCCGGCATATTAACGTATTTTATTATGTCATAAAAAATTGATGAGCCAGTTCCACCCGAACAACTGGAAATCACTATAACCTTAACTGGCGTATCTTGATTTTGGATTGCTCTAAGACCTTCAATATTATCTTTAATTTGTGCTGCCAAATCGTTTTTACCATACAACATAATGCGCCCAACATACCTTTTACGAGCAGCCCCTTTAACCATTTTGTAGTTGGGTAAAGTTTGGTAAAACAGAGCATCTTTGGTATCAAAAAATTTATTTATCTTTTTGTAATCAGGCGATTCTTTGCCTGACTTATTCATCGAATCTACAAATTGCCTGGGGTTTACCCCGCCTATACCTATATATTCCCCCTTCTCAATTAATTGGTTGCCATCCAAAAAACTATCAATGCTAGAATACTCTTCGGCATCAATAAATAAAAATCTTACTTTTCTGGCATTAACATCATGCGATCCCAAATTATGTTTAAGGTTTTTGGCAACTTGGCATCCGCTTCCGCCTAAACCAATTATTAAAATTTCGCCACTGTTTGAGAAATTAGACATTCGCTTCTTTTTTAAAACTAATTGTTGGAATCAATCAATGAACTTGACATTTGTAATGTCAAAAACACTCAATTTAACAACCAATCATTACCACCAATTTAAAACATATCAATAAACTAATACTAAATTATTTAATAACTTAGTATTCAAAATCAATAAATTTAAGTACAAATACTTTGATTTATAAACTTACAACAAACAACTCTTAAAAAATTACTTTTTTACTATCGTTTTATTACTAAAAAAACAGAATTTTCAACTTGCAAGTCATTGATTTTAAACAAGTTGAAGACTACACTTTATAACATAAAATATTGTACAGTCATTTAAATAATTTTTATGACATATAAAGAACTACACGAACTACTTAATGCAATTAGTACAGAAGAGTTAAAACTTCTTACGCGTTCTGTTAAAAAGAGGTTTAAAAGCCATGGCAATGCATTTAAAATTTACAACCTTTTAAAGAGTAAAAACTTCAAACCTAGTCATATTCAGCACATCAAAAACAAAGGCGTTTACTTATCTAGGTTAAAAAATTTCATACTAAGTGAATTAATTACATATGACGACAATAAAATTGAAGAGCAAATAATAAGGTTTATTAACTATGCTCGTGTACTATTTGAACGCAAACAATACAAGTGGGCTTACAACCACTTAGAAAAAGCTATTGATTTAGCCGAAAAATACGACTTACTAAATTATAAACTCATAATCTATTTTATCCACCAAAAAACCTATAGTTATGGTTATTTAGCACCAGAAAAATTTTCGTTACAAAATACTGCGATTACCGTGAACAAGCTTTTAACTGATTTTGAAGAGTTACTTGTACATACGAATGTGGCTATAGAACATTTACAAATAGGTAATTCGAAGCACCAGTTAAGCGAAAAAGATATTGAAAAATACAAAACAACTGCAAAGTTTAGAGGTAAAGCAATTTGGAGTTTGAAACCGCTTATTTTACCTGAAGTTTCTAAAAATGCTGGATTTAGCGTAAAGTTTTTAGGCCTTTTAAATACTTACAAATCATACCGTTTTTTACTTGACTTCGAAAATTCATTGCAAACCATTAATAAGCTTATACATCTTGTAGAAGAACACCCCCACATGCTCCATTTTCAGCCAAATAGAATGAAATCCTTATTGCACGACCGTATGTGCCTTTTTATGCATTTAAAACGCTACAATGATATGCTAAAAGATATTGTAGCATTGGAAGGCTTCATGAAAAAACACTCATCATTGCCCAATAAATTGTTTTATAGGCAATATTTACTTATCTACAAATTAGAGGCTTTTTACCAGTTAACCAAAGCAGGGCAGAATCAACACCAACACGAAATTGAAAATTTGCTTTCGGATGTTTATAGTTTTTACAAAAAACACAACAAAGAATATGATAGACAAGCCAAGGTTTGGGTAATCTTTAACTTATCTGTTCTTGCTTTTTCATTGCAGAAATATAAGCTAGCTTTAGAATATTTAAATGAATATTTCCATAAGCACTCAAAAAAATCAGATATTCGACCAGACTTATATTTTAGTGCCCGCCTGCTTGAAGTGGCAATTCAAGTTTCATTTATTGTTATCGATTTTAACGTTTATACAAACTCAGACAAAACAAGGATAAAAAATTTAACAAAGGGGGTAATAGAAAATTTTAAAGAACACAATAGAACCTTTAAGATTGAGTACAATGTCTTAGATTTTTCATTGACCTTACTAAAGGTTAAAGAAGAGAAAAACTTAAAACCCGTTATTCAAAAATTTTCAACATGCTTAAACCAAATAGTAAAAAACAACAAGCATGAAAGGCACTTTTTAACCAATGGTGTTAACTGGCTTGATTGGTACAAAAGGCTTTTAGAGAATACTTAAAACGCCTTCAGCTTTTACAGTTAATAATAACCTGAGTTCGATTTAAAAGATGGCTAATTGTTTAGTATTTCCTGGCTGATACTCATAGAACTTAACCTTTGGTTTTTTAGGCAGGAAAGAATAGGCGGCAATTGCCGCCAATACGTTGTTTATAAAGTTATGGAAAGAGCGGTGGCGGGAATGTTCGACCAGGCATATGTTTTTCAACTGGTCGTTTATCGTCTCGATTATGCTGCGTTTCCTCAGCATTATTTTGTCGTACAAGCTCATCAATTGGTTTTTCATGTTTTTGCGTATGCCAGTAACGAAGTGGATGCCGTCGGCGAACAGCAGTTCTTCCAAACTTTTGCCTACATAGCCTTTGTCGCCATATAATTTGCCCCAGATTTTTTTCAACAAGTTCCCTTGTTTCAAAGGCTGGCGGTCATCTACGTTGGCTTGGGTGATTTGGAAATCCAATATCTCGCCCAACTCATTGGTTACCAAGTGCAATTTAAAGCCATAGAACCAACCCATCGTGGATTTGCCCTGGGCGGCTATGCCCTTGAACACTTTATGGTTGAATATGCGTTTTTTGGCGCAAACCCTCAAAGGCGTAGAATCGATAAAGGAAATACCGGTGCACTTGCCCAAACAACAACTTTTTGCGAAAATCGCCATAGGCAGGACAAAACCCTTTTTCAACTCCACGAAACGGTTATAGGAGACGGTTCGGGGGAACTCGGACTTCATAAGCTTTTGCACGTGGTTGAGGTAAAACCATTTGAAACACCTGAAGCCGCTCAATTGGAACAAGACCATGATGGTCATCACCTCCGATGCGTTCATCCTTGGTTTTCTTTTTGGTTTGTTGCCAATTTGGCGGGCAGACAAATGGGCATCGAACTCAATCATGAACTCATCAATAACTAAGAAAATATGCGTAATTTGGTGGCTGGAGAACATTAGGGCTGATTTAGTTAATTAATTGATTGTCAACTATTAAGATACGAAACACCCTTTTTTTCTCCGTTTTTTTGCCAACTACTTATTCATAACTTATTAACAATCAGTAAGTTATTAATCGAACTCAGGTTAAAAAATCCGATTTTATAAGGTGTTTTTTTGGCTTGAATACTTTACCCAAGTGTTTAATGATGTTTTCGTTGACTGGGCTCGCATTCGAGCATTGGTTATTATTAAGAGCCTAGTCAAAATCTACCAAATCCAATAACTTAAAAATCCAAAAGACAATCCATAAACGTATATACTTATAACTAAGGGTAAATGCTTACTTGTTAGCTGGAAACAAAGCATTTCAACACCCATTTTTAGTTATTGTAAAAAACAAAATTTAAGCGTCCATGAAAAATTTTACTATCGTCATATTATTATTAATCTCTACCAAACTTAGTGCCCAAACTGCTACCGAAGGGGCAGTTACGGTTGAAAAAAAATCGTTTAGAATAGAATCGATAACTTTTTTAAATTTTGACCATTTGAGCAAACAACGGCAATGGGATCTTAATGAGCTTTTTCGTTTAGGTCTTTCAAAACGAATTGAATTACGGTTAGCAAACAATTACTTGGTTAACAGAAATTTCAATAATACCGAAAATGAAAATGTATCAGGCTTTGGTGATATAAATGCTGGTTATAAGGTTCAATTATATAGAAGTAAAACATCAGGTAAATTCGATTTTGCTTTTATGGGTACATATAGTTTCCCAACAGGTGGAGATGAATTTAGTACCAATTCATTTTTTAGCAACCATTTATTTTTATTTTCAAATGCCATAAACGACAATATGGGAATCGAATACAATATTGGTTATCAAAATGGAGATGATAGAGGCGATGTAATCTATACTTTCAGTTTTGGTTCAACTATTATTAAAGATTTTGGCGGTTTTATTGAGTATTATGGTTCACTTGTAAACCTCAACAGAGCCGAACACAATATAGATTTTGGATTTAACTACTCAATAAAAGATAACTTTCAAGTTGATGCCACCTTTGGGCTTCCTTTGGTAAAAAAGCCTGCTAATAGCTATGTAAGTGTTGGTATTTACTATCAATTTGGAAAATCTCAATAAAACGCCAGTTATTTTAAACTTTACTAGTTACCATAACCAAATTTAGTATATCCTGAACTCGTCTGGGAAAACCAGACTGTTCAGGTTTTTTTTTATAACAAATACTGATTGATTATTCACGTTAACGGACTAAATGCCCACTATTTTTAGCAAAATTTTAGTTTAGCTGAATGTTTTCATTTTTTACCATATCAGTGTTAAAAACTAACCCTTTCTACTATCCTTTATGCCTTCTTTTACTTGTTGGGTTCCTTAGTTTAACGTGAATAATGGATAAACTTGCATAAGGTTTATTAACACTTAACCACTTATAAAAAGAAGTAGTCAACCTGAATTGGTCTGCGCCGGCAGCCCGGTCAGGTTCTTTTTTACCTTTAAGGTACTAAGATGTTGACCGTGCGGGCGGCCTCAATAAATTCAACATGACGAAACAGACTAAAGACTCGCCTATTGATTATCAATCAATTACAGATTATACCATTAACTGATTACGCCAATTCCAAGACTTAAAAGCAAGAGTTCGATTATTTTAATAAAGTTATAATGGGAATCCGTTGTGCATTTGGCCGCGCCGCGCAGGCTGGGCCGCGAAGGCTGGGCCCGCACACGGGATGTTTTTAAGCAATAATACACCAAATCTATTTGTCATGCCGGAAAACGGATGCTCATTTTATGAGCAGTATCCGTTTATCCAGTATCTGTCACCTATAGATTTCGGATATTCCCCTTTTAAATTGAAATTTACATGCGAAATTCCGGCCGCGCCGCGTAGGCGGGGTCGCCTAGAATGGGTTCGCATCCGAAATGACGCGCCAGGCTGCGCAGGTTAGGCTCTCAAACGGGTCGCCTTGGCATTCCTTTATCATGATTTTTAGCTAGCCTGCTCTTTACCCTTCCTTCCTAATTTAAAGGTTTAATTTTCAAATGCACAACGGGTTAATGGGAATAAAAGACTATTAGTCTCCCATTGAAATTTTGACAAAAAATATGTGCTGTTATATTGACTAATGAGTAGGAGAATAGGCTGAAAGGCTAATTTTAAAAAGGGCATAAAAAAACCCAGGGCAAAGCCCTGGGTAAAACAATAACTAAGAAAGCACCATGTACTATTTCACCATGAAAGTGGCGTAATTTAACTGGACATTATCCACCATTTTGATAAAATAAACACCTTTTGAAAGCTGGGCAATGTTTAAACTATAGGTATTGCTACCAACTTGTGTTTTTACTGATTGCTGTATTAATAACTTACCTGTAACATCAAACACTTGAAGTTGTAAAACTGAAGTGGAGGTAGAAGTAAGGTTTATATTAATAACATCACTTGCAGGATTAGGTGCAACATTGATATTGTTTATAATATCCGTTCGCTGTAACTCAATAATATTACTTGATTCAGTAATACCCTCATAATCTGTGAAATCAACACGGTAGTAATTTTTAGCATCGGTTGCGCCTTTGTCAAGGTATTGATAACTTTTAACCGTATTGCTATTTCCAGCTCCATCAATTTTAGCAATTGATTGGAAGTTTACCCCATCTGTTGAGCGCATAATTTCAAAATAATCATTATTAGTTTCGGTTGCCGTTGCCCAATAAATTTGATTGCCTTCATCCATTACTCTACCACTAATATCTAACAACTCAATTGCGGTAACCGTACAGTCAACCGTACCACTTAATGATACTTGGCAGCCTGTTTGTGCATCGATAATTAAAATATTATATGGATTTGCAATTGGGTAGCTACCAAAACTGAAAACTGAAGTAAAGGCTCCCATTTCACCATCAATTAAATAGTTATAATTACCTTGAGGTAAAGTAACCAACACGCTGTAAGTACCCGATTCGGTAACACAAAGTATTGATGAATTTATATCCTCAATTGTACAGGTATTTGGAGTACTTGATAAATAAACCGCCGAAACACCTGGGCAAGCCGTTGAGTAGCTTGGCATAACATCGCCACCAGTTGTATTTACGGCAAAACCTAATAGCAAGCTGTTTTTACGCTCCGCCACATAAGCTGTTTGCGAGTAAACATCGTAAGCAACATCAACAGGATTACCCAACATTGTACTAGGGCCTGCAATACGCGTTTGTTCTGCCGCAGTAATAGTGCCATCGCTGCCAGCCATTAAAAAGTTGCTTACATAAATTAAAGCACCATCGGTTTCGCTTGCTGCATCGCCAACATCGGTTAAAATCATCAAATCAGAAGCAGCATCGTAAGTTAAGCCGTGTGTACGTACCATATCCTCAATGGTAATTAACATATCTGGCGATACCAATCCATCGGTATTTGCAAAAAAGTTATTGTAAACGGCTAATCGGTCAGAGTTATCTTCAATAGCAAATAGGGTAGTACCATTAACGTGAATACCCCAAAGATTAATGTCGGCATCATAAGTATTAACTAATGTAAAGCCTGTAGCATCATACTCGTAAACATAAAATTTGTTAGTGTTTCCATTAGCAGCATTGGCATCTTGTGCCACAACCACTTGATTACCCATAACTGCAATTTCGCGACCGTTAATAAAATCGGATGTTGAACTTGCAACAAAGTTTGGAGCCATACCCATGTTAAGGTTAGCCGTTACATTGTTATATAAATCTAAGGTGTTATCAGTACGGTTTAGTTGGATTAAAATATCCTGCATGCTATTATAGTAAATACCATCGGCATCCATACCTTGACTCTCAAAAGATCCTTTAACAGATGCTGTTGTGTTAAACACATCAAAAACACCTACCATACCATTAGTATTTGATGAGGTAAATAATTGACCTGTTGGAATATCATTTACTGGGGCATTAGCTGCATGAACAGCAGATGCACCTGCAAATAATTCGTTATAAATTGGAGCTGCATCGCTTGTATTGGTTGGTACATCAAACACTAATAAGCGACCACCGTCCGTTTTACGCTCAGCAATAAATATCTTATCCTCATTTAAGGCAACATCAACAGGATTGCCTAAAAGGCTCATAGGGCCACTAACTCTATTCTGCTCACTCGATTGGATTACACCATCAGCTGCAGCTGCCATAAAGTTATCAACTGTAAGAAAAGCTCCATCAGTTGCACTAGCCGCATCACCAACATCTGTAAGTATCATTAAATCGTTTGCTGCATCATAAGTTAAGCCATGCGTACGTACCATATCATCAATTTCAACTACCATATCGGCTACAATTGGTCCATCGGTATTCCAAAAGAAGTTGTTGTAAACCACTAAACGGTCGGAGTTATCCTCAATAGCAAATAAGTTGCCGCCATTAGCATGAATACCCCAAAGGTTAATATTAGCATCATAAGTATTTACAAGGGTAAATCCACTTGTATTAAATTGATAAACATAGAATTTGTTAGAGTTTCCATTATCCGCATTGGCATCTTGCGCTACTACAACACTATTGCCGAAAACCGCAATTTCCCGTCCATTAATAAAATCAGACGTTGAACTAGTCACATAAGTTGGCGGAACACCGTTTGAAAGGTTTTCTTGTACATTCGTGAATAAATCAAGCGTATTGTTTGTACGGTTTAACTGGATTAAGTAATCCTGTGCTACGTTATAATAAATACCATCAGCATCAGCCCCTTGATTAACAAAGGTTGTATAATTAACATCTTGATTTTCATCGCAACTAAAAACACCAATTCGACCTTGCGTATTAGATGAAACATAAACATCACCTACTTCATTAATCACAACGGCAGGATCTTTATATAAAGCGCCGCTACATTCACCGGTACCGCTATGCGGCATGGCTAAGTAAGGGAAAGTGCTACCAAAAGCCTTATCATTTTTTTCAACGCCCGTTGTGTAATCCAATACGTTTAACAAGCCTGCTGTTAATGGGCTGGCGTTCGGGTCGTTTGCATCAAAATCATCGTACCATAAACCAATAGCGGCTAAAACTACACCCGATACAGCTTGTAACTCAATACGGGTAACATCATCCTCTAACCTACGCCCATTAGGGAAGCCATCCATATTAGGCATAAACTCAATATTAGTATTGGTGTTAAATGGCGCAACGGTTAAACCAATTGCTGCGGCTTGAATTAAGCCTAATGAACTGAAGTTAGCATCCGAACGATCAGTTGCGGGTACTGCCATATTAAGGCGTAACATATCACCACCATTTGGTAAAAAGTTATTTACAAAAGGCTTACCTGCTGCTAATGGGTTGCCCCCTTTTCCTGTTGCTAATTGGTAAGGAATTACATTAGGAACACCTGTATGGAATGCTGGCCATAAATCAACCGAACGAGGTTTGCCTGCATCTGGTAATAAAAGTGTACCGAAAACAGCATCATCTAAAGCCGTACCTGCAACAGCAGCACTACCTTTTAAGCCAAATAATCCATCAGCACCATTGGTAAAATCAAATGCCCCTAATGAGTTGGTTTGAATACGCAATGGCGCAAAAGCTGGTACTGCACCACCAAATAAATCATCATCCATGTATAATGCCAATTCAGGATTGAAGAAATACTCATCCATTGTTGTTTCACCAATTTCATCATAAGGGGTAATTGCATTCCAAAAATCTTTTTGTCCAACAGGGATAACTGCTTCGTTAGTTAAAGGCATACCTAAACGAGATACTTGCACCCAGCTACCGCTATACATTGGGTCGGCTGTGCTGCTAATAGTCGTCATAGCAGGGCGGCTTGCTGAAGCCCAAATACCAATAACATAATCAGGATCTAAAATATTAGTTGGGGTTGCAGGCGCACCCGCCTTTAATAATGTTGAAATAGGAACTTGAATGGCAATAGCACTAACATTCATACAAGCCAAACCATCAACTGGCTTGCCTGCTTGGCGTGGTGCATCTCCTAAATCGAAAATACCACCAAGATCAACAAAAAATGGATCATCAGTTGGTCCAGCAAAAACTTGCTCGCCAGTAGATGCGGTAGTAATCGCTTGGTTAAAAAGTGTTTCGTAAGTTGTGTTTAAACCAACAGCACTTTCAATTGAACGCTCACCAATATTGTTAGGTGGTACAAAACCATCCGTTACAATAGTTTGAAAACTTGCGCCGCCATCCACACTACGCTCTAAAGTGTAGGTAGTTTTTAGGTTTTGCATACCTAAGCGGATATTAAAAAAGGTAGTAGGGTCCTCGTTAACTTGGTTAAAAGTAAAGCGATATAAAATTTCATCGCCCGGTACTGAAGCATCGTTATCTACATGAATTTCGTAGCGTACATTTTCGCCAAAACTGTAATAGTTAGGGCCTCCGCTAGGTAACTGCATGGGTACATAAGTAGCAATTATAGTAATAGTGTTAGGATTATCCGGGCTTTTAAAAGCATATAAATCCACATTATCCGCTAAGGGGTCGTTTGAAATTAACGGAGCCTCGCGATGGCTTGATGCCGATGAGTTAAACGTGCCTAAAACGAAGAGTAGGCAAGCACTCATTATTAAGTATTTTATGTTTATAATTTGTTTCATTGTTATTGATTAAATTGTTTTAAAAAGTGGTTTGCCTATTATTGATTCACCTCAGTACCGCTCCACGGTTGTGCTACATAAGGAAAAGTGTTAAGGAATGGCTTATCGTTACTTTCAACCCCTGTACTATAGGTTAAAACATCTAGTAAATCTTGCGTAACAGGGCTAGCGTTAGGGTCGTTCGCATCATAATCATCGTACCATAAACCAACGGCTGCTAATACAACACCAGCAACGGCTTGTAACTCAATACGGGTAACATCATCCTCTAATCTTCTACCATTAGGGAAACCATCCATATTGGGTAAAAACTCTAAGTCGGTAGTTGTATTAAAAGGTGCAACCGTTAAACCAATTGCCGCTGCTTGAACCAAACCTAATGCGCTAAAATTTTCATCATCACGTGGGGTTGGCGGTACAGCCATGTTAAGGCGTAACATATCGCCACCATTTGGTAAAAAGTTATTTACAAAAGGCTTACCTGCTGCCAATGGGTTGCCACCTTTTCCTGTTGCTAACTGGTAAGGAATTACATTAGGAACACCCGTGTGGAATGCCGGCCATAAATCTACCGAACGAGGCTTGCCTGCATCTGGTAATAATAATGTACCAAAAACGGCATCATCTAAAGCAGTACCTGCAACGGCAGGGCTGCCTTTTAATCCGTATAAACCATCGGCACCATTTGTAAAATCGAATGCGCCTAATGAGTTAGTTTGGATACGCAATGGAGCGAAAGCTGGTACTGCGCCACCAAATAAATCATCATCCATATATAATGCTAATTCAGGATTGAAGAAATACTCATCCATTGTTGTTTCAGTAATCTCATCGTAAGGGGTAATTCTATTCCAAAAATCTTTTTGACCAATAGGAATAACTGCCTCATTTGTTAAAGGCATACCTAAACGAGAAACTTGAACCCAATTACCACTGTAACTAGGTGCAGTACCGTCGTTATTAAGTGTTTTCATGGCAGGGCGGCTCGCCGATGCCCAAACACCAATTACATAATCAGAATCGAGAATGTTAGTTGGTGTTGCTGGGGCTCCGGCTTTTAATAACGCACTTATAGGTACTTGTAAAGCAATAGTGTGGCAATTATAGTTAGCCAATGCATCGCGAGCTGGGCCGTTTTGACGTGGTAGGTCTCCAAGGTCGAAAACTGCACCTAAATCCACATAAAAAGGATCATCAATAGGGCCAGCAAATACTTGTTCTCCTGTTGTGGCGGTGGTAATTGCCCCCGTCCATAAATCACTATAAGATGAACCTAAACCAGCACCTCCGCTAATTGAGCGAGGGCCAATATTTGGTGGTGGTACAACACCATCTGTAACAATGGTTGTAAAAGTTGCTCCTCCATCGGTGCTTTTTTCTAAAGTGTAAGTTGTTTTTGCATTTTCAGCCCCTAAACGAATTGCAAAAAAGGTACTTGGGTCTTCATTTACTTTATTAAAAGTAAAACGGTAAGTAACCTCATCGCCTGGTACTGAAGCATCATTATCTACATGAATTTCGTACCGTATGTTTTCGCCAAAGCTGTAATAATTAGGACCACCAAAAGGTAACTCCGCAGGAATGTAATTGGCAATAATCGTAATTGTATTAGGATTATCAGGGCTTCTAAAAGCATATAAATCCGTGTTATCTGCCAATGGATCAGCAGAAATTAAAGGTGCTTCCCTGTGGCTTGATGCCAATAGGGCAAGGCTTGTGGAGCTGAGCACAATAAATGCCAAAAGCATTTTTCGTACATTACTCCAGTTTAATGTGTTGAAATTGTCTTTCATCGTTATAGGTTTAAAATTGTTTACACAGCAATGCCATTACCATGCGTTAAAATGATTTTTAATGGATGCGTGATGCTAGTTTTTAAATTATATCTGTGCTTGTAATTCAGCTATTTCTGGGTGGGCTGAATTGGTAATTGTTGCAGCAGCCAAACATTGCTTAGCTTTCTGTTTATCGCCTTTATCTAAATAGATTTTTGCTAACAAGCGGTTAACATCAATGTTTTCAGGGCGTTTGTTAAACTCAATCATGGCATACTCAAACGCCTTTTCATTGTTCTCTAATATTTCAAGATAGATGTCAGCGTACTCAAGATTCATATTATGCCCTGCTGCTTCATCATCGGCTAACATGGCAAATATTTCATCCATTATTTTGTTTAGTTCTTCTTTACGATTTTGATCTTTATATAAATGTGCAAGTTGCACATAGTAACCAACTTCAGGAATTATATTAATGGCTTCGTTAATTAATTTTTCAGCTTTTTCAAACTCTCCTTTTTGGTAAGCAATTTCTCCAAGGTTAGCAACCGCAAAAGGATAATCTTCACGGGTTTCTAAAATTTGTTTAAAAATATTTTCGGCAGCATCTAAATCGCCATATTGCAAATACATTTCGCCTAAAGTAAGCATTGCCCAAGCCGTTTCTTCGTAACCAGGGTAGCCTGCTTTAACAGCTAATTGCATGGCTTGCTTAGCACCATCAACATCACCATGTATCTCGCGCATGTACGATACCCGCGAATACGAGCGGATGTCGGGCTTGATATTTACCATTTTATCCGCCATTTTAACGGCCTTATCATAATCTCCTAGCTCAACATAACAATCCACCAAAACACCGTGTATTTGTGCGTTGGTTTGATTTATAGCATAAGCCTGAAGGGCAGTTTCTAAGGCAGTTGAAAATTCGTGTAATGAAAGTTGAACACCTGCGCGTGTTACCATAGCCTGAAAACGTACATCATTTGAAGCAGATTCACTTTTCATTACTTGCTCTGTAACACTTAAAGCGGCAGGGTAGTAATGCCCGTGCTCTCCTGTTACTCGTGCTTCGCGAACAAACAGTTCAGCTAGTTTAAGTTTAGCTTCATTGTTATCGGAATTTTGATTTATGGCTTGCTTTTGTTTGCCATATACATTTTGCACATAATCCCATTCGGTACCTAATTGAATTTTTTCACTTCTATCTAGTAATTCAGGAATATTAGCCTCTTTAGCATTTGGGTTTGAGTGGGCAGTTTCTGAGCAGCTATGATTGAGTGCTGCAAAACTTAATAGTAATGCGATTAGTAAAATTGAATTTTTCATAAAGCAATTGTTTTTTTGTCCAGTTAAAAATTGGGTTACAACAATAGCTACGGGTGCAAATGGTCAATCGGATTTCGAGATTTTAAATTTTTTTAAATTTTGATTTTAAAGGGCTTTTTAATTGATTTTTAGGACTTTATTTGGATTATATATTTCCACTTTAAATCCTTAGCATATATTTGTATTGATTAAAATCAAATTGTTTTATCCCCGAAAAAGAAATCATATCGTTATTAAAAGCTAAAAACCAAAAGGGTTTAACGGCTTTGTATAACCAGTACGGAGGGGCAATTTTTGGCATTATTAGCCGAATTATTAAAGATGGCATGGTGGCCGAAGAGGTATTACAGCAAACCATGCTTAAAGCATGGAAAAACATTGATTTGTATAATCCTGATAAAAGTTCCTTATATACTTGGTTACATTCAATAGCCCGAAATTCAGCTATTGATAAGGTGCGTTTAAAAAGCTATCAAAACCAACAAAAAACCGATACGATAAACCCAAACGTACATGAGGGTAGAGCTGCTAAAATAGCTACTGACAAAATAGATGTTGATAAGATAACCGCAAGCTTAGATGAAAAATATAAAGTGGTGCTTGACAAAATGTATTTAGAGGGCTATTCGCAGCGCGAAATTGCCGATGAGTTGGATATTCCGTTAGGAACGGTAAAAACCCGATTACGTAAGGCAATATTATTTTTAAGAGAAGAGTTAAAAGGCGAAAAAGCATTGTTTATTGGCATGCTTTTAAGTTTAGCAGCTCTATTGATTTTACTATGGTAATGAGGCTTAACGAAATACGAGAATCTGGCTTACTAGAACTTTATGTTTTAGGTGAGTTAAATAAAAGTGAAAAAGAAACAGTGCTAAAAGCAATAAGTTTTTTTCCCGAACTTAAAAAGGAATTGACATTAATTGAAAATGCCTTTTTATTTTATGCTAAATTGCATGCAATTAAACCTGATGATTATCAAAATAATGGAATAATTATTAGTTCGATAACAATAGGCTTAACCGCATTATTAATGTTATTATGGCAATGACACTTAATGAAATACGAGAATCTGGTTTACTAGAACTTTATGTTTTAGGAGAACTTAACCAACACTTAAAAAGTGAGGTTGAAGCGGCTATTACTGTATACCCAGAACTAAAAAGGGATATTGCAGATATTGAACGGGTATTGTTTGCTTATGCAAAGGCTCATGCTGTTAATCCTCCTGCAAGTGTTTTGGAACAATTGATGGAGCAAACGAGGGATACCTCATCTGCAAAGGGAAAAGAAACGAAAGTTAAACGGTTAAATACTTTTAGTGCAATGATGGCTGCAGCTAGTATTGCTTTATTACTGTTTAGTGTTTATTTGTTTAATGCCAACCAAAACCAACAAAATAGGTACACCGCACTATTAGATGATTGCGATAAAAACAAACACGGATTAGAGGTTTTGTTAGCTGAATATGAGGCATTAAATAGCGGAGATAATAATACTGTTGTGGTTGCGGCAACCGAAAAATATCCTGAAACTAAAATTGTATTGCATACTAATGATGCAGCCAAATTAAATTATTTACAGTTACAAAATTTACCTGAAATAGCTGTTAATCAAAGTTTTCAACTATGGTCGCTTAAAGAAGATAGCGACCCAATACCCTTAGATGTTTTTGAAAAGGATGGCAGTAATTTACTTGCCGTAAAATATGTTGATGCTACTAATGCTTATGCCATTACTATTGAGCCGAAAGGGGGTAGTAAATCACCCACGCTTGAAAACCTTATTGGTGTGTTTAGCTTAAAGAGCTAAATCATTATATAATCGAAAGTATGTTAATATAAAAACAGTCAGCTAGATTGCATTAACGATATTAGTTTCATATTTACAGTTTAATACATATCCTTTAAACGAAGTTGAATCAGTAGCAGCCTTGGTAAAGATGTGTGAAACACACAGCGTTTTTCATCGCATCAGCAGCGGGTTTTATGGCTTTGATTAACAGTTCGAGGATTTCTCGTTGGTCATCGGTAGAGCTTTGAGAAAACACCGCTTTTATGTGTTCAGCGATTTGATGGAGTTTGCGATAAAGTGGTATCTGATTCAATGGTCGCTTGGAGCAGCCATTTTTTGCCTTGTATTTCAGCCTCTAGCTGTTTTTTCTTGCGTTTATAGGTAGTTTCATCTACAATATCACTAACGAGTTTATCAGTTAGTACGTCGATTTTGTTCTCTAGCGCAGTTAGTTGCCTTTTTATCTAGCCGTTGTTGTGCCCGTTCCCATAAATCAACTGATACGGCGGGTAAATGCTTGGCTTTGTTGATGGTAACTTCCTCTTCGTCTTTCCATTTTACATGGATTTCTCCTTTGTAGGCAGGGCTATTAAGTAGCTTATGAATTGATGAAGTACCAATTTTATTCCCGTTACGGCTTCGAAGTGCGTCGGCAAATAGCCGTTCGGTCAGCGTCGCAATTGAGAAATTCCCGCTGTCATTGAGCTCGTAGGCTTTTTTGACGTAATGGAAATTTTCGTTCGGCTTGAGTACGCCTTCACCAAGAGTTTTGTAGCCAATTGATGGTTTGCTATGCCAAAAGCCCTGCTCAGAGCGGCTTTTCATACCACGTAACACGTCTTTACTGAGGCGAATAACTTGGTCAATGGCAACCCCAAACTTTACCGCCAAATACACCATATTACTGTGGTAGTCATGTTGCTTGGTCGGGGTGTAAATTTTTTGGATAATACTTTTCTGCACCATGTGCATCAGCACTCCGCCATCAATCATATTCTGCGACAAGCGGTCTAAATTCCAGGTTAAAATCGCATCGTACTGCTTTTTGTTAAAGCCCTGAATCATGCGGTTAAACTCTGGTCGCCCTGGGTTACTAGCTGATTTCTTTTCGGTAATAATATCGACCACATTAAGCCCTCTTTCCTCTGCCAGTTTTTGCACTACCTTTAACTGGTCGGGAATCGATTCAATCTGTTTTTTCTTATCATCGGTCGATTTTCGGGCGTAGATAACGTAACGCATTGAAAGTGGCTAAACAGCCGCATTATATTCATTTTCTCACTTTTTGAGAAGCTTCCGCTGATAGAGCGGGTTTTTTCGACCATTTAAAACTTATTTCACCATGAAAATCATTGCCAAAGCCCCACCCATTCCGCCAAATTTAAACGACCCCGAGTTCTAAAAGGAGCTTGGGGGGAAACTGGTGCGGTTATTGGAACTACTGTAAAAAAGTGCAAACAAAAAAAGCAGCTACAACTTGTAAGTCGTAACTGCTTGGTTTTCAAGTGACCGCATTAGGATTCGAACCTAAAACCTCTTGATCCGTAGTCAAGTGCTCTATCCAGTTGAGCTATGCAGCCATCCTTTCAAAAAAGGAATGCGAAGTTAAAACTATTTTTCTAACTTTTCAATCAAATTAATCGTCTTTTGTTGAATCAGAAATTGAGCCGCGCATATCCGTATCAGCCTCAATATTCTTAATTTTTAAATAATCCATAATCCCTAAATTTCCTTTTCTAAACGCTTCTGATATGGCCAACGGAATTTCAGCTTCCGCTTGGATAACTTTAGCTCTTGCCTCCTCAGCTTTTGCTTTCATTTCTTGCTCCGTTGCAATTGCCATTGCACGGCGTTCCTCGGCTTTTGCTTGGGCAATATTCTTATCAGCATTCGCTTGATCAATCTGTAAATCTGCACCGATATTTTTTCCTACATCAATATCAGCAATATCAATCGACAATATTTCAAAGGCAGTACCGGCATCCAATCCTTTCGATAATACCAATTTTGAAATCCTATCAGGGTTTTCCAAAACCTGCTTATGGGTATTAGTTGAACCAATAGAACTTACAATACCCTCACCAACACGAGCTAAAATAGTATCCTCACCAGCACCACCAACTAAACGCTTAATATTTGCACGTACAGTAACCCTAGCCTTTGCAATAAGTTGAATCCCATCTTTAGCCATTGCAGCCACGTTTGGTGTATTAATTACTTTAGGGTTTACTGAAACCTGAACCGCTTCAAAAACATCACGACCTGCCAAGTCAATTGCCGTTGCCGCTTTAAAATCCAAATCCATATTAGCCTTATCGGCAGATATTAAAGAGTTTACCACCCTTTCAACATTACCACCAGCTAAATAATGCGCTTCTAACTCATTGCGAGATAAATTTAAACCTGCCTTAGTTGAATTAATCATAGGATTAACAATTCTAGATGGAGGTACTTTACGTAACCTCATCAATATTAAATCCATAATTGATATTCGTACACCCGAAAATCGGGCTGCAATAAACAAACCCAAAGGCACATAATAAAACAGTAGTAATACAAAAAATACTACTGCAACAATCATAACGATGTTTAAACCGACCATTAATTTTTAATTTATATTAGTTAATCATTTTTTCAACCAAAATTTTTGAACCTAGTACTTTAACAACAACAATATTACTTCCATCATCAATATAATCGCCTGTTGATTCTACTTCAAAAACTTCATTTGCAAACTGGGCTTTACCAACCAACTTCAAGTCCCCAAAAGCTACTCCAGTACTACCAATCGCAATCAAATTACCATCAACCTCATTTACTTTGCCAGTTACAACTTCCTGCAAACCTACCTTTTTACTTTTCATTAACCTAAATGCTATTGCAACCAAAAGCAAAGTAGTTAACAAGCTTGTAAATAATATTAACGAACCCATTTGAACACCCAAATAAGTATAAGCTAACACTATTCCGCAAACCATTACCAATGCCCCTAAAACACCAAATTTAACCGAGCCTACCAACAAAAACAGCTCTACCATAATAAGTAAAATACCTAAAAATACGATTACTGCTATGTAGTAAATATCCATATTAAATCCAATTAGTTAAAAATACGATTTACATTTAGCATTAAAACCCATTTGATTTAAAAAAAGTTTCACAGCAATAAATCAGCAAATGAAATTAAAATTGATTTGGATTGGCAAAACCAAAGATGCTTACATAAAAGAAGCAAATAACGAGTATATAAAACGGCTAAAACGCTTTGTACAACTTGAAATCATATACATACCCGACCTTAAAAATGCTAAAAAACTAAACCCTAAAGAAATTAAGCAGCAAGAAACTCAGCTAATCCTGCAAAAGGCAACTACGAACCCGATTATCTTGTTAGACGAAAAAGGCAAGCAATTTTCCTCAACTGAGTTTGCAGCCTATCTTCAAAAATTCCAAAGCCAATCCACTAAAGAAATCCAATTTGTAATAGGCGGAGCTTACGGTTTTTCTCAAGATATTTACCACAAAGCTAACGCAAAACTTAGTCTCTCAAAAATGACCTTTTCACACCAGCTAATCCGCCCAATTTTTTTAGAGCAATTATATCGGGCTTACACAATCATTAATAATCATCCCTATCATAATGAGTAAGCTAAATTTTACCTTTGAAGCATGACATTAACCTACCTAATAATTGGCATAACCTGCATTACCTCCTACTTAGCATTTCAAAACCCTCGTTTAATGCAGAAATTGTTATACCACCCACATTCTGTTAAAAATCAAGGTGAGTATTACCGCTTAATAACACATGGGTTAGTGCATAATAACTGGTGGCATTTAGGCGTAAATATGTATGTATTATATGTTTTCGGACGAACCGTTGAACTAACCTTCGTTACTCATTATAACATATTGGGAATTTACATTTTCTTGGCACTTTACTTTTTGGGGATGTTGGTTGCTGCATTACCAGCATGGTTAAGGCATCAGGATAACTCTTACTATCGTTCCGTTGGTGCTTCGGGTGCTGTAGCCGCAGTTTTATTTACCTACATAATATTTTATCCCTTTAGCATGCTCCAATTTGTATTCGTTCCATTTTTTGATTTTCCCGCTATATTATTCGGTGTAGGGTATTTGCTTTACGAAACTTATGCCGATAAAAAAGCCAATGATTTCATTGCCCATGATGCACACATTTTCGGTGCCCTATTTGGAGTAACCTTCCCAATCATCCTTAACTACAACTATGGATTAAATTTTATTAACGAAGTACTAACTTACTTTTTACAATTTATTTAATCGTTAAATACTTGGCAAGCTGCGCATCATCCTGCAAAGCATTATAACAAGTACTTATCCCCTCATCAATTTTATTAATTGTAGGATAAAAGCCATTATTACCCCAAACTTGCCTTGCAACATAAGCCTTAATATAAGTATCTAATTCCAATCTATTCTCGCTAAAATCAACATCTGCCGCCTTTACCTCCTTATTTCTACAAAAATCTTTAAACTGCATATAGATATCACCATCAAGATTTAAACCTTCGCTTACATCTTTGTCTTTATAACTAATAAACCTATCTTGATTATTACTAAAATACCCATAAACAAACTCAGGTACTTGGCTTCTTAAACGGTAAAAAGCCATCGTTTTAGTCGTGTCCAATGGTACAAAAACATCTGGGCTTATGCCGCCGCCGCCATACACAATCCTGCCCATTCGGGTATAATATTTCAAGCTATCAACATTAGCAATGCTATCCTCAGAGTATAATTCACCATTCGCTAACCGTTCGTCAAGCTCATAAAAATAATCAGGGTCTCCTTTATCATATGGCTTTTGTATGCATCTACCCGATGGCGTATGGTAACGCGCCACCACTATCCTTAATGCCGAACCATCCGATAACTCTAACTGCTCCTGTACCAGCCCCTTCCCAAACGATCGCCTTCCAACAACAATCCCTCTATCTAAATCCTGTACTGCACCTGCCAAAATCTCACTAGCCGATGCTGAACCCTCATCAATTAAAACAGCCAAATTACCACGTTCAAAAATGCCTTTAACTTTTGATATATATTTTCTAGTTTGGTAATTCTTACCTTTTGTATAAACCAAAATCTCTTTACCACCAATTAACTCGTCCGCTATCCTATAAGCAGCATCTAAAAACCCACCAGGATTTCCACGTAAATCCAAAACCAATTTCGTCATCCCCTTATCAATTAAGCCTAACATTTTAGTGCCAAACTCATTGTATGTTGTCGAGCTAAACCGATTTATCTTAATATACCCCGTTTCCTTATCCATCATATAAGCCACATCAACACTGTTCAATGGTATTTCATCTCTAGTAACAGTAAAATCAAGTAAACCATCCATACTTCCACGAGCTATACCAAGCTTTACCTTCGTACCCTTTTCCCCTCTCAACAACTCCATTACATGCTCATTGGTCAACTCCGGACCTGCCACTAACGAGTCATCAACCAGTACAATTTTATCCCCAGGCAATATACCAACTGATTCCGACGGTCCAGTTGAAATTGGTGTTACCACTAAAATGGTATCTTTTAAAATTGAGAATTCAATACCAATCCCTTCAAACTTTCCGTCTAACGATTCATTTACTTCTTGTAACTCACTTATCGGAATAAAATCTGAATGCGGATCCAATTCTTGCAAAGTATGGTCAATCATTTTCTCTCGTAAGTCCGCATGGTCAATAGGGTCAACATATTTCGCATCTATAATATGCATAATCTCATTAACTGTACCAATGGTAGTCAACGAGTTAACAGCTCCTTTTCCAGTAGCATTTTCCTTATGAAAAATTTCATAAAACTTAAATCCAAATTGGATACCCAAAACAAGGAGTAAAGCATATATTATTGGCTGTAAAACCTGTTTCACATTAAATATTTAAAAGTATTATAACCTACAAAGCTATTCTATAATCGAATACTTAGCCCGTGTTTCTTCTTTACTAAAAGCATTAAAATGCCACCACTCGCTTTGAATACCTCTAAAACTAGCATGTTTCATTACCAACCTTAATAGTGCACGGTTATCTACCTGCTTTTTGGTTAACTTACCTTCTGCTAAAAATTTCTCTTCAAAACGTGGTTGCGCCTCAGGTCCAAAAAAATCAAATGAAGTACCCATATCCAATAAATTCCCATCCTTATCCGCTAAACCTACATCAACTGCAGCACCATAATTGTGCATCGACCCACTTGCAGGGCTTGCCACATACATCTGTTTTTCTGTACCTTTAACTTCTTTCCACATGTATTCTTGCACTGACAATGGACGCACAGCATCAAAAACATGTATCCTTAAATTCGGTCTCAAACTCTTTAGATAAGTATTAGCCTCAACCAACATTTCAGCTACTTCAGGTTGTAAATAAGCCCTTTTGCAATGGTAGTAAACATTTCTATTCATAAAATTATCTGTTGTAGCATAGGCTAACTGCACTTGTATACTCGAATCTAATTTTTGAACACTAACTAAACCCGCCTCCTTTAATTGTGTTTCTAAAAAAGGGCGGGTTCCATCCCCTTCACGAAAAGTTTTAACCTTCTTTACACCATCTTTAACTGAGCTACCTAAATTAGGTTTACCCACTTTATCTTTTTGTCGTTCAATCCTCGGCTTATAAGTTCTAAATTCACCTTTATCCTGCTGGTTAAAAATCATCCAATTCACCCAAGCAACAAGGCCTATTGCTAACAACACCAATCCAATTTTAAGCCATTTCATCCAGTAGCTAGTTTTAGTTTTTGAAGTTATTACTTATTTTGCGATGCCAGCACATCTTTAACTTTATTTGTATCGCTTTATGTTAAAAATTAAATACGCACCCTCCTTTCCCAAACTACTAAGGCAACTTAACTGTAGTGTTATTTTTAGCACCTATCAAATGGGTAAGGTAATTATCGTATCGCCAAAAAACGATAGCGAACTAAACCAAATACCTATTGCCCTAAAAAAACCAATGGGTATCGCTCTTAATGAAAACAATCTCGCCATTGGTACTTTTGATGATGTAATGATTTATTCCAAATCAAATCAATTAGCCAAAACCTTCCCAAAAGAACCCAATAAATATGACCAATTTTTTGTGCCTCGTGCAAAACTCTACACCGGAGGTTTAGATATACATGATTTACATTACGGAAATGGCGGACTTTGGGGTGTTAACACGCTATTTTCTTGTATCTGTAAATTTGATTTCAAGTATAACTTCACTCCAAAATGGATGCCTCGCTTTATAACCCAGGTAGTTCCTGAAGATAGATGCCACCTTAACGGTATGGCAATGCTTGATGGTTACCCACGCTATGTTACTGCTTTAAGCCAAACCAATACCGCTAAAGGATGGAAAAAAATTAAACTACAAAGTGGTGTTTTAATTGATGTTGAAACCAACCAAGTTGTATCTGAAGGATTAAGTATGCCTCATGCCCCAAGAGTAGTTAATGGGCAAGTTTTTTTCCAAGAATCCGCAACAGGAAAAATAAGTATGTACAACCCTGAAACAAAACAAACTAAAGTAGTTGCCGAAATATTTGAGTTTATTAGAGGCATGCGCTTTCACAAAAATCACATCTTTATTGGTTTATCAAAAGTTCGTAAATCCAACTCAGCCTTTGGCGATTTACCAGTTAGGGAGGCTAGTAAACGTGCAGGGCTTAAAATATTAAGTTACCCTCATTTTGATACCCTTTCTGAACTGTATTACAACGAATCAGTTGAAGAAATTTACGACGTTCAAGTCATCTCAAATGCTCAATTACCAGCTATCATTCAACCTTATAACGAGTTTCACAACCAATCTGTAATAACACCTCGCTTCGCCTTTTGGAAAAGTAAAAAAGAAAATGACAATAGCTAAAAAAAATTCTGTTTGTATATTAGTACCAAACCTTTGCATATGAAAAATTACAAAAACCTTTCAATAGCCCTATTTTTAGTGCTATCCCTCTTTATTAGTGCCTGTAATAAAGATGACGTTAAACTTAACAACCGTAATATTAATAAATACCTTCCTGGTCAATGGAAAGTGGTATCATTAAACGGCGAACCGTACGATGAAGAGGATGAATTCATCCTTGATTTTGACGATAATGGCGATTTCAGTACTATTTATGAATATGATAATGGTACAACTGTAACGTATGGTGGTGGCTCATGGAGTTTTGATGATGATAACGACAAGTTAACCATTACAAACGAATATACATACGACAACGTTACTTATTCATACAGCTTTGATTTCAACATCATCCAATTAGGTGAAGATAACCTTGAAATGAGAGACGAGGACAATGACCTTTGGGTGCTGAATAAGCGATAAACCACACAAACACTACTCCTTATGAAAAGCCACAAAAACTTTGCGATTATTCTTTTCGTTGCATTATCAATTTTTATTTGTTCGTGTACGAAAGAGGATGTTAAAATCAACAATCGCAACATCAATAAATACCTTCCAGGGCAGTGGAAAGTTATAACGATAGATGGTCAAACACCTCAAGAATATGGTGACCTCCTACTAGGATTCGATGATAATGGTAATGTAACTACTACTGAAAGATATGAAGATGGCTCCTATATTACCTATGGAGGCGAAGCTACATGGTCTTTTAATGACGAAAATGACAGGTTAACTATTACCAATGAATATATGGATAATGGCTATACCTATTCATACAATTACGATTTCGATATTATTCGATTAGGAAAAAGCAACCTTGAGATAATGGAAGTTAATGAGGAAACACTTTGGGTACTAGAAAAAGAGTAACACCTAAATTTATACAAAGGCCCTTGCAAATTGCAGGGGCTTTTTTTTGCCTATCTTTAAAATTGACTAATATCAATTTTACTATGCAGTTAGCCCTACCCTCTTCAATACATAACTCAAAATTAGCTGGCTTAGTTATTACAACAATTATTTATATTTTAGCTATTGCAGCAGCATGGTACACCATAATTAATTTACCTCCCTATCATCCACTTATTAAAATTTTAATTGCAGATATTGCAGCAACCATAGTCGTTTTCATTTTTAGTTATCTGCTCAACAATTCCAGCATGTACGACCCCTTCTGGAGTGTTTATCCTGCTGTTGCCGCACTCTACATTTTTTATTTATTGCCAGAAAACTATTGCCCTCCCCGTACTTGTATTGTATTGGGGCTTGCTTTTTTATATGCCATTCGTTTAACCACCAACTGGATGCGTGATTGGCCTGGGCTTCATCATCAAGACTGGAGATATGTTAGGTTACAAGAACAAAATGGTAAATTTTACTGGTTGGTAAGCCTTGCAGGCATCCACCTTTTTCCAACAATTATGACCTATTTAGGAGGATTACCCATGTACCCTTCAATGGCTGAAGCTAGTAATCCGCTATATTATTTGGATTATATCGGTATTACAATAACCCTTTTTGCAATCATCCTCTGCTTTATAGCCGATGAGCAAATGCGAACATTTCGTAAAAACAAAAAAGCTGGCGAAACTTTTACTGGTGGTGCTTGGAAATACTCTCGTCATCCAAACTATGTAGGCGAAACCCTTTTTTGGTGGGGATTATGGATTATCAGTTTAGCTGCAAACCCAACATGGTGGTGGTTAGGGCTTATCGGTCCTGTAATTATTTACTTATTATTTGAATTTATAAGTGTTCCATACATGGAAACCCGTTCAAAGGAACGTCGCCCCAATTATGAACAAACTACAAAAGGCATCCCAAAATATTTCCCTTGGAGATAAACTCTTCAAAGCCAAATTTATACATGAGCCTCTTTCCAATAGCATTTAGAACTGAACGATCAACTTCGTTGGCATTCGTTCAGTTTAGCGAAATGGAAGATTTTTGGCGTAATTTGAATGCAACTCTTGATTTTTCGTCCTTTGTATCAAGTTGGGGTCGCCTAGACAAAGGACATCTGAGTTAAACAAAAAAAAGCCCACCACTAAGGGCAGGCTTTCAAAATCATTTATATTGAAGCTTATTTGCTCTCTTCAACATCTTCGTATTCAACATCTTCAACCGTTTCGCCTTCGTTACCAGCATCTGCATTTGGCTCCGCTTGCGGACCGCCTTGCGCAGCACCTTCTTGCCCTTGATACATTTCTTGGCTTGCCGCCTGCCATGCTGCATTCATCTTTTCCATTGCCGCATCAATAGCTGCAATATCTTGGCTAGCATGCGCAGCTTTCAACTCAGTTAAAGCGGCTTCAATAGGTGCTTTTTTATCACCTAATTTATCACCAAATTCTTTCAACTGCTTTTCAGTTTGAAAAACCATTGAATCTGCTTGGTTTACCTTATCTACTTTTTCGCGGGCTTGTTTATCTTGCTCTTCATAAGCCTTCGCCTCATCACGCATGCGTTTAATCTCATCATCACTTAAACCAGTCGATGCCTCAATACGGATAGATTGCTCTTTGCCTGTTCCTTTATCTTTAGCAGAAACATTCATAATGCCATTTGCATCCACATCAAATGTTACCTCAACTTGAGGAACTCCACGTGGTGCTGGCGGAATGCCATCTAAAAAGAATTTACCGATAGTTTTATTATCGCACGCCATTGAACGCTCGCCTTGTAATACATGAATTTCAACACTCGGTTGGTTATCAGCAGCAGTACTAAACACCTGCGATTTTTTACTCGGGATAGTAGTATTCGATTCGATTAGTCGAGTAAACACACCGCCCATCGTTTCAATACCTAATGAAAGTGGTGTAACGTCTAATAATAGTACATCTTTAACATCACCCGTTAATACACCACCTTGTATTGATGCGCCTACCGCAACCACTTCATCAGGATTCACCCCTTTTGATGGTTTTTTTCCAAAAAACTCCTCAACCAACTGTTGTACTTTGGGAATACGAGTTGAACCACCCACTAAAATTACCTCGTCAATATCCGATGCCGTCATTCCAGCATCTTTCAAGGCCTCACGGCATGGCTTCAATGTACGCTCAAACAACTCATCTGCCAATTGCTCAAACTTTGCACGGCTCAATTTCTTAACTAGGTGCTGCGGTACACCGTCAACAGCCGTAATATATGGTAAGTTAATTTCTGTTTCTTGCGAACCTGACAACTCTATCTTAGCTTTTTCAGCCGCTTCTTTTAAACGCTGTAAAGCCATAGGATCTTTTTTCAAATCCATATTTTTTTCAGCTTCAAACTCTTTAGCTAACCAATCAATAATCACCAAATCAAAATCATCACCACCTAAATGCGTATCACCGTTAGTTGATTTTACCTCAAAAACGCCATCACCCAATTCAAGAATAGAAACATCAAAAGTTCCACCCCCTAAATCAAAAACGGCAATTTTTAAATCATCTAAATTTTTATCTAAACCATACGCTAATGATGCTGCAGTTGGCTCATTAATAATTCTACGCACTTTTAAGCCTGCAACTTCGCCCGCTTCTTTGGTAGCTTGGCGTTGGCTATCGTTAAAATAAGCAGGTACCGTAATAACTGCTTCGGTTACTTCATGTCCTAAATAATCCTCGGCGGTTTTTTTCATTTTTTGAAGCACCATTGCCGAAATTTCCTGAGGAGTATATAAACGTCCATCAATATCAACACGCACTGTATCGTTATCACCTTTTACAACTTTATACGAAATGTTCTCTACCTCTTTAGTTGAATCAGAGAAACGATTACCCATAAATCGCTTAATTGAACGAATGGTTTTAGTTGGATTAGTAATCGCTTGTCTTTTAGCAGAATCACCAATTTTACGCTCACCGTTATCTAAAAAGGCAACAATTGAAGGGGTTGTTCTACGCCCTTCTTCATTAGGGATTACAACTGGCTCATTACCTTCCATCACGGCCACGCAAGAGTTTGTTGTTCCTAAATCAATTCCAATAATTTTACTCATACTATAATGGTTAAACTTAATTTCTGTTTGTCCTTTAAATAGTCAATCAACATGCCATTCAATTTTTGTAGGATATTATGTCGCTTAAAATGCTAAATAGGCTTATTCTTCAATTTTTACCTGACATTTAGGCAGAAAAATAAAGCGTACAACCCTTGTTTTATGTTACAATTGCCTTAACACAATCGCCTTAACTTTGTAACATTATTATATCAATAAGATGAGATTTTTACTATTTACTATATTATTACTTTCAACTGTTTTACAAGCGCAAAACCAATACTCAAGGGTTCGTATTTTTACTGAGCATCATAAAATACATCAATTAATTGGGCACGGGCTATCTTGCGATCATGGTGTTAATCGCCCAGGCGTTTATTATGAAACTGAATTGAACCAAAATGACATTGCCATCCTACAACAAAACAATGTTCCTTTTGAAGTTATAGCTCGCAATGCCAATGACTATTATGCACAACGAAGAGCCGTTTATCAAAATAGAGCTGCAAGCAATTGCGACCAGCCTGATAATACAATGTACCAAACCCCTGAAAACTTTGAATTAGGTTCTTTTGAAGGTTTTTTCACTTATGCCGAAATGTTACAAGAGTTGGATGAAATGGCACAAAACTACCCTACTATTATTACTGTAAAAGCCCCAATCGGCGATTTTGAAACCCACGAAGGCAATCAAATTTTCCACGTAAAAATCTCTGACAACCCCTACATCAACGAAAACGATGAAGAACCACAAACACTATTTACAGCACTTCACCATGCACGAGAGCCTGTTTCTCTTTCGCAAATGATTTACTTTATGTGGTACGTTCTTGAAAACTATGGAACCGACCCACAAATAACATATATGGTTAATAATTTTGAAATGTTTTTTGTGCCTTGCGTCAACCCCGATGGTTACATAATGGATAATGAATTATCATTCGATAATGGTGGTGGACAAACACAATTCGCCTTTTGGCGTAAAAACCTTCGTGATAATAACAATAACAACCTTTTTGAAAGCGAATTTGATGGCGTTGACCTAAACCGCAATTACGGTTATGCTTGGGGCCCAGAATACGATGGCTCTTCACCTGACCCTACTAGCATTATTTACCACGGCCCAAGTGCAATGTCCGAACCCGAAGTACAAGCAATAGCCCAACTAGCTATCGAAAACAATTTCCAAATTACAATGAATTATCATACATATGGAGATTACCTCATTCACCCATGGGGTTTTGTCTTCGGCGACCCAACACCCGATTCTACTGCCTTCCGTTCAATAGCTAAACTATTAACCAAGGAAAATAATTACATATATGGCACTGGAGACGAAACCCTAAATTATCTTGTAAATGGTGATACCGACGATTGGATGTATGGCGAGCAAGATTTAAAAAACAAAGTGTTTTCATACACGCCTGAAGCTGGTGCCAGCTCCGATGGTTTCTACCCACCACAAGAACGTATCATCCCTATTTGTAATGAAGTCCTTTTTCAAAACATAAATGCCGTGTTATGTACAGGCAATCATTATGATATAATTGACGAATCAGATGAATACATCAACATACTTGAAGGCAGTTTAAATTTATCAGTACAACGCCACGGCTTACTCAATGGTAGCGTAAATGTTTCAATAATTAATAATTCGGATAATGTTTCTGTAGCTTTTAATTCAATTGAATATACCGATATGCAAATGGGCGAAATTCAGCCACTACCATTAAACTTTCAACTCAACCCTAACATAATTGATGGCGAAACCTTTTCAATAACGCTTGGTTTAAATAATGGTGATTTTGTTAATGAAATAACCATTGAAAAAACCTACATCAACCCCGAGGGTATCCCAGATTTATTCACTTGGATTGACGACCAAGCAGAAACTTTAGATTTTTGGGATGCATCAGGAAATTGGGGATTAACTGAGCAAGAATCTTATTCGCCTCCAACCTCAATTAGCAATGCCCCTTACGATCAATATTACCCTAACGAATTGACTACACTTAATTTTATTCACGAGTTAGATTTAACTGAAACGCAAATAGCAAGTGTTAAATTTTTTGCTAAATGGGATATTGAAGGTGGCTATGATTACATGCAAATGAAAGCTATTGATATTAATACCTTATCACAAACTACGCTTTGTGGTAAATACACAACAACAGGTAATTATTACCTTGCTGCAGATGAGCCCATTTGGGATGGCACACAATCCGAATGGGTTGAAGAGGAAATTGATTTAGGCATGTTTGCTGGTCAGCAAATCAAACTACAATTCGAGTTTTTTTCCGATGGTTTTGTAAATGGTGAAGGTTTTTATTTCGACGACTTCCGAGTATTTTCTGATATTGAATTAGAAGAACCAATTGACACAACAATTAACGACACAACAAGCATTGCAACAAACCTTGCTTTAATCAACAATCAACAATTAAGCGTATATCCAAATCCTGCAAACAATTCTGTTTCACTAATTACAACTTCAGTTGCAAATCCAAGCATTTTAATAACTGATATTAGTGGAAGATTAATAGCCACTTTCAATAATAATTATCAAAAGATAAACACCCAAAATTGGGCTGAAGGCATTTACTACATTCAACTAAAAAACAACGATAAAACAGTTGAAACTAAAAAGTTGATTATAGCACATTAGGCATCTCCACAACACCACTAAACGAACAAACCGAAGGCCCTTTCAACCAAACATTGGTGTAAGCGGTTTTGTTTTTTGTAAATGAAACAACCAACACCCCACCATCAGTTTGTAAATGTGTTTCAAAATCACCAACTCCTTTATTTTGTTGATAATGCCAAGCCATTGCCGAGGCAACTGCACCCGTACCACATGCAAAAGTAACACTTTCAACACCACGCTCAAACGTTTTGATTATCAATTTATTATAACTAACCACTTCAAGAAAATTTACATTAACACCATCTTTATCAAACTCCTCATTATGTCGTATAGCCTTACCTTGCTTTTCCACATCAAAACCACTTAGGTTTTCAACAAATTTCACATAATGCGGCGAACCAGTATCTAACACAAAATCGTTTTCGCTACGCTGGTCAATAGTGTTGACATCAGCCATTTTCAAGCTTACTAATCCATCTTCAATTAAAGCTTCATGTAAACCATCATAGGCATAAAATGCAAAATTGTCATGCTCAACCAATCCTAAAAAATCAGCAAAATGGACAAAGCAACGCCCACCATTACCACACATACTGCCTAAGCTACCATTTGCATTAAAGTACCGCATATAATAACCATCAGTATTTTCTTCCAGGCAAATAACACCATCTGCACCAATACCAAATCGGCGATGGCATAATCCACTTATATACACATTATCCTCAACAGGAAAAATTTCACCCCGATTGTCAATCATCACAAAATCATTGCCTGTACCGTGGTATTTGTAAAAGGCTATTTTCATTGTTCGGTCTTTATCGTATCTACTGCTTGATGCGTATCGTTTGGCATACCATCATTGTATTTTTCAAACTCGCCAGAATACATTCCAGCTAAAAAAGTAATCACAATAACAACTACTGAAAACATTAAAAATTTTGGTCCAAAAACCAAACTCCTACGCTCCTCTTCTGGTGTACGCAAATCCATTATTTTTTAGGAAATTTCATTCTGTAATCAACATCAATTTCGCCCTTACTAATTTTTTGCAGCCTGCCCTTTAGCAATTTCCTTTTTAAAGGGCTTAAATAGTCGGTAAATAAAACACCATCAATATGGTCGTACTCATGTTGTATTACGCGCGCCGTCATCCCTGTAAAAGTTTTGGTATGCTCTTTCCAGTTTTTGTCAAAATACCTCAATGTTAAAGTATCTTTTCTACTTACATCCTCCGTAATTTTAGGAATACTTAAACAGCCCTCGGTGTACTTAAATTCATCACCTGTTTCTTCTACTTTTTCAGCATTAATAAAAACCTCACGTAAACCCTTTTCGTCTGAATCATCGTCAATCATCGGTTTACTATCAATTACAAATAAACGAATGGCCTTACCTATTTGCGGAGCTGCTAAACCAACCCCATTCGCATTCTCCATCGTTTCAAACATATTTTTTATCAACTTATCTAAATCAGGAAAATCCTTATCAATCGCCTCGCCTTTTTTCCTTAACACAGGCGTTCCATAAGCCACAATAGGTAAAATCATTTAAATATTTTTGCTTAATTAAGCTGCAAATATATTTTGCTAAAGGCTATCTTTTTTTTAAAACTATTTAAATTGCAACCCCAAGCCAAAATTTCCGTCTAATATTCAACTATGAATACAGCCATTTTATCACCCGAAATGCAGCAAAAGCAAACCGCATTAGCCAATTGCTTATTCGAGCTCGAAAAATTAACGCAAGAAATCGAAAGTGATAATCTGCGCCAAACCATTTCAGAGTTACGAACAAAGTTAAACGACCCTTTTTTATTCGTTATTGTAGGCGAGGTAAAAGCAGGTAAAAGTAGTTTTATCAATGCCCTTTTAAATACTGGAAGAGATATTTGCGCTGTATCTCCTGCCCCATGTACTGATACAATTCAACAAATTCAATGGGGCGCAACCGAAAGTGAAGAAAACATCAACCAATACTTGAAAAAAGTTTTTGTTCCTGTTGATATTTTAAAAGACATATCAATTGTTGATACACCTGGCACCAACACCATAGTTGAGCATCATCAAGAAATTACAGAACGTTTTATTCCTAATAGCGATTTAATTGTTTTTGTTTTCGAAGCCAAAAACCCATACCGCCAATCAGCTTGGCAGTTTTTCGATTACATTTCAACCGAATGGCGTAAAAAAATCATTTTTGTTTTACAGCAAGCTGATTTAATGAACGCCGAAGATTTAGCCATTAACAAGCAAGGAGTTGAAAATCATGCAAAAGAAAAAGGCATTGAACAACCCGAAGTTTTTTGCGTTTCAGCACTTTTAGAGCAACAAGGCAATAAAGAAAAAAGTGGATTTAAGCCACTAAATCAATTCATAAAACAAAATATTACAGGCGGTAATGTTTACTTACTCAAATTGCAAAGTAACCTTAATACAGCTCAAGAAATCCTTGAAAAGATAGATAATGCAATTGGCCTAAGGCAACATCAATTAGATGAAGACAAAAAATTCCGCCAACAAATCCAGTTAAATATTGATGAACAAGAACAAATTTCTATAGGTCGAACAGAAAAAATGGTAGAGCAGCTACTTGATAGCTACGACCTTATCACCAAAAACGCCCGAACTGAATTAGATACAGGCTTAAACTTTTTTAAGCTAGCTGGACGTAGTATCCGAAACCTTTTTGGCGGTAATGAACCCAATATGAAGGAATGGTTAGGAAGCATTACCCGCAATATGGAAAAAGAAATGCGTTCAAAATTCCATAACAATTTGGAGTTAGGTATGGGCAGTATTTCTGATAGCATAAAACAAATGGTTCGCCAAGTCGAAACCCAAATACAACAAAGTAAAACGGTTTTAGAAAATAATAATGAAATTTTTGGCGACATCGCCGACCGCCGTCAAGATGCCATTAAAGCCATACAACACAATTACTCAAGCTTTGTTGAAACCACTGAAAATTTCGTTGACAAAGAATTGTTTCCCAAAGCATCGGGCTATATGCCAAGCGTTGCAACTGGCGGAGGCCTAGCCATTGTAGGGGCTATTTTAACCGCTACATCACAAGCCGCTGTTTTTGATATTACAGGCGGCATTTTCACTACCTTAGGCTTATTGTATGCTGGTGGCACGCTTTTCTTCCAAAAACGCAACATCTTAAAAGCCTTTGATACTGAAATTGAAAATGGTAGAGGTAAACTTGAAACCGAAATACAATCTCAAATAAGTGCATATACCCATAAAATAAAAGATAGACTAAACCTCAACTTTGAACCACTTGATAAATACATTTTACGTGAAGAAAATGCGCTTAATAAACTAAACGAAATGATTGCCCTAATCAATGATAAATTAACCGATGTAAAAGCAAAATTGAACGAATAATAAAGGCTTAAACTCATACAAGTATTACATTTGCAGCCAAATTCGCAAAACAAACGCTAAATGAATTTACACGAATACCAAGCAAAAGAACTAATAAACCGTTACGGTTGCCGCATACAAAGAGGCATTATGGTTGAAAATGCCAACGATGCTGAAGCTGCAGCACTTAAACTAACAGAAGAAACAGGCACATCATGGTATGTAGTTAAAGCACAAATACATGCAGGTGGGCGAGGTAAAGCTGGTGGTGTTAAATTGGCAAAAAACATGGATGAGTTAAAAAGCCATGCCAACGAAATTTTAGGAAAAACATTAGTTACCCCACAAACAAGTGCGGCAGGTAAAGTAGTAAACAAAATTTTAATTACTGAAGATGTTTATTACCCAGGCGAAAGCGACCATAAAGAATTTTATGTAGGTATCCTAATGGATAGAGCAACAGGTAAAAACGTCATCATTTATTCAACCGAAGGAGGAGTTGAAATTGAAAAAGTTGCTGAAGAAACACCAGAATTAGTACATAAAGAATTTATCGACCCACAATTAGGCCTACAAGGCTTCCAAGCACGTAAAATTGCTTTTAACTTGGGATTAAGCGGCGGTTCGTTTAAAGAAATGGTTAAATTCATTTACAACCTTTACAACGCTTACTTAGGTATAGATGCATCTATGGTTGAAATCAACCCATTGTTAAAAACATCCGACGATAAGATTTTAGCAGTCGATTCAAAAATTAGCATTGATGGTAATGCACTTTACCGCCACAAGGACATTGCTGAAATGCGTGATATTACCGAGGAAGACCCAACTGAAGTTGAAGCAGGTAAACACCACTTAAATTTTGTAAAGCTTGATGGCAATGTTGGCTGTATGGTAAACGGTGCAGGCCTAGCAATGGCAACTATGGATATTATCAAATTGGCAGGTGGTAATCCAGCAAATTTTTTAGATGTAGGAGGAGGAGCAAACGCCCAAACCGTTGAGGCAGGTTTCCGTATCATCCTTCAAGACCCTAATGTAAAAGCAATATTATTAAATGTATTCGGCGGTATTGTTCGTTGCGACCGTGTTGCTAACGGAGTAGTTGAAGCATATAAAAATATTGGAGAAATAAACGTACCTATCATTGTGCGTTTACAGGGTACAAATGCTGTTGAAGCTAAAAAAATCATTGACGATTCAGGATTAAAAGTTCATTCAGCAATTTTATTAAAAGAAGCAGCCGAAAAAGTGCGCGAGCTAATTGCTTAGTACTTTTTATAAATAAAGGCAACAACGCCAAGCTATTAAAAAGGAACTCAAATTGAGTTCCTTTTTTTATTTTCATCATGTCAAACCAAAAATTTGCCAAATCCATTAAAAATATTAATCCTAACCTGGCAAGGCGATTTTAATGGTGCCACTTACTCCACCTTTTACCTAGCCGATGGTTTAGCCAATAAAGGGCATCAAGTTTGGATAGGCTGTCCTCAAAAATCCATTTTAGCTAATTTATTGCCCAACAGCAGAGCAAAACATATTCCAATCAACTTCAAATCAAAATTAGATTTAAAAAGTATTAAACAAATTGCCGATTTAGTAAAAGAACATCAAATACAAATAATTAATGCCCAAGCTAGTAAGGATAGGTATGCCGCTATTTTCGCCAAATGGTTTTATAGTCTCAATTGCAAAGTAATACATACCCGCCGCCAAAAACCAATGAGTAGCTTGGGTTGGCTACAAACACAATTTTATGTTAAAGGCACTGATAAAGTAGTTTGTATAAGCGAGCAACTAAAACAAACTTTTGTAAAAAAAGGATACCCTGAAAAACACATCTATGTTATTTACAACGGCATCCCAAAATCCTTTTTTCGAGAAATTGATTTCCAAAAAGTAGAACGTTTAAAACAGGAATTAAAGCTAAAAAGCAATCAAAAAGTTATAGGCTGCTTTGCACGAAAAAAACAGCAACATCAGTTAATTCAAGCCCTCAACAAAATTACACAACCCACCACTCTATTGCTTGCGGGCATTGAAAAAGAATATTTTAATCAACTTCAAAAGCTCAATAAAAACAAACATCAACTAATTTGTTTGGGCAAAATTCCACGTGAAGAATTAGCCGAATACTATGCCCTTCTCAATTGTTTTGTATTACCCAGTAATATGGATGGTTTCGGCTTAGTACTCGTTGAGGCTATGGGCTTTGGTATTCCTGTTATTGCAACAAAAGCCTTTGGTATTATTGATGTTTTGGATAATCAACAAAACGGTTTGTGGTTCGATAATGAAAACCCACAACAACTCGTCACTCAAATTAACAAGCTTTTTAATGATAAAATATTAGAAAAAAAGTTAATCGAAAATGGCAAAAAAGCTGCTTTTAACCGATTTACTCTGCAAAATACAATTAATAACTACGAAGAATTTTTCATCAATTTGATTTCTTAAACAAAAATTTTAAACGTTTAAACTTTTAGCAACTTATCCTGTTAGTCTCTTGAACAAACTAATAATTAATAGTGGCTAATAAAAAAGCATTAATAATTGGTGCAGGTCTTGGTGGTTTAGCAACGGCTTTAAGATTAAATAGCCGAGGCTATCAAGTTGAAATTGTTGAAAAACATCACCAAGCAGGCGGTCGCTTAAACCAAATAAAAAAAGATGGATTCACCTTTGATACAGGTCCCTCTTTTTTTAGCATGAGTTATGAGTTTGACGAACTTTTTAAAGATTGCGGAATGCCCAATCCGCTGCAAATGAATGAATTAAATCCAGTTTACTCAGTATATTTTTCAAAGAAAAAAAAGCCCTATTTAATATACAAAGAATTAAGTAAGCTCGCAGAAGAATTTAAAAAAGTAGAACCCGATTTTGAAGCAAAGGCAACCCAATATCTAAAACAAGCAAAAGCACTTTTTCACGATACTGAGCATATAATTGTTAAGAGAAATTACAATAACTTACTGCAATATGGTAAAAGTCTGTTGCAGGTTCCTTTCAAACATTCCCCCTTACTCTTTCGCTCAATGTGGTCCGAATTGGAACGCCACTTTCAAAGTGACGAAGTAAAAATTATTTTCTCTCTCGTAGCCTTTTTCTTGGGGGCTACCCCTTTTAATACCCCTGCCGTTTACAGCCTTTTAAATTATACCGAGTTGCAGCATAACGGCTATTGGAATATAAAAGGAGGTATGTATTCAATTACCCAAACCATTGTTGAAATACTAAAAAACAAAGGCGTTCAATTTTATTATAACACTGAAATTGTTCAAGCCAAAATTCACAATAATCAATTAAACGGCTTTATTGATAAGAAAGGACGACATTGGGAATCTGACATTTACATCAGTAATGCCGATGCTGCATGGTTTAGGGGTAAACTTTTAAATAGAAAATCATATACCCAACAAAAGCTTGATAAAATGGATTGGACATTAGCTCCATTTACCATTTATTTAGGTGTAAAGGGCAAGTTAAACAACCTCCACCATCATAATTATTTTTTAGGAGATAATTTTAAATCGTATGCTGATAAAATATTTAAAACATCAGATAATCCTACTAAACCTTATTACTACGTAAATGCAAGTTCTAAATCAAATCCTAATTGTGCGCCCCAAGGCTGCGAAAATCTATTTATCCTTTGTCCGGTCCCTGATTTAAGATATAAAAGTAATTGGGATGATAAAGAAGAATTAGCAGAAACAATCATAAAAGACTTATCAAAAAGAGTTGATTTTGATTTAATTGAAAACCGCCTAACACAAACCATATTAACACCAATTGACTGGCAAAACAAGTTCAACTTATATAGGGGTAGCGGTCTTGGGCTTGCCCATGGTTTAAATCAAGTAGGTGCATTACGTCCAAAAAATAAAGATGAAAAATTTGGAAACCTCTACTATGTAGGTGCTTCAACCACGCCTGGTACAGGTTTACCAATTGTAGTGATAAGCTCAAAATTAGTAACCCAAAGAATTGAACAAGATGTTTGCACTGTATAAACAAATTAGCTACGATTGCAGTAAAGTAATCACACATGCGTATAGCACTTCATTTTCTCTAGGCATTAAGGCGCTTGATAAAAAAATGCAAGCCCCTATTTATGCACTTTATGGTTATGTAAGGTTAGCCGATGAAATTGTTGATACTTTTCACCAACATGATAAAAAGAATTACTTGAAAGATTCAAAACACAAACCTACCAAGCAATTGATGAAGGCATTAGTTTAAATCCAATCCTACAATCTTTTCAAGAAGTAGTCAAAGTTTACAATATAAATCACTCTTTAATCAACTCATTTTTAGATAGCATGAAAATGGATTTAAACCCTAAATCCTATACACTCCAATCCTATAATGAGTACATATATGGCTCAGCTGAAGTTGTTGGTCTTATGTGTTTAAAAATATTTGTTAATGGAGATGTTGATGAATATGAAAGATTAAAAGAAGGAGCACAAGCATTAGGTTCTGCTTTCCAAAAAGTAAACTTTCTGCGCGACTTAAAGAGCGATTACGAAGATTTAGGGCGTATATATTTCCCTGGCGTAAACTTTAGTGCCTTTACAAGCGATGATAAAAACCTTATTGAAGCTGATATTCAACAAGATTTCGACAAAGCCTATCAAAGTATCCAACAACTACCCAAAGGGGCTCGTTTTGGCGTTTATACGGCCTATCGTTATTACTTATCATTATTTAAAAAAATAAAGCAAACGCAAGCTTCACAAATCAAACAAGCAAGGATTAGAGTACCTAACGAGCAAAAAATGGTTTTACTTCTAAAATCAGCATTAAGAAATAGTCTTGGTATTCTGTAAAGCAGCTTTTATTAAAAAAACAACAGTTTTGTCAAAACCTACCATTTAGTTTATAATCAATTAAAGCAAAGTAATTTTTCAAGCTTTTTAAGTTGTTTAATAGTAAGTTTGTTTATTACTTAATTGTAATTATGCACGAAATTGAACCACATTGGAATTGGCGCGACAAATACATAGCCGAAGAGGATGAACGCTCACCTTTTTTCGGTAAAGAATATAGTGAGTTCACCTTTTCAACTAAAGTGTATAACTACTTTATTCACCCGCAGTGGGATGAAATTGGCTCTCAAACACTTTATGTAAAACTTATTTACACCAATTACGATTTAGAGTTTGCAGTAATTGAAATGATAGGCGAATGGAATGATTGCCTAAACAACGATATAATGTTCCTAAAGCGCAATTTAATCGACCCATTAATTAAACAAGGCATTTACAAGTTTGCTTTAATAGGCGAAAACGTTTTAAACTTTCATGCCTCTGACGATTGTTATTATGAAGAATGGTGGGATGATGTTAAAGACTACGATGGATGGATAATGGGATTAAACTTCCGCGAGCATGTTCGCAATGAAATGGATCAGGAAAATCTATCCTATTACATGAACTATGCCGAACCGCTCACTCAAATTACTTGGAAACCCTTAAAACCAGATTTATTTTTTATTGCTCTAGACAATTTAGCAGTCAGATTATTAAAATAAAAAATCCCCAATTCATTTATAAAACTGGGGATTCTCATTCTTTAAATCTATTTTTATTTACTACGACGCTTTCTTCAAACGCTTAATGCTTGCATGATTAATCTTGCTAAGGCAATAGTCAGCAGTAACCCTAAACTCCTTAATATCATCTTTAGATGGAAGCTCATACATCGCCTCCGTTAACACTGCTTCACAAATTGAACGTAAACCACGTGCACCTAAGCCAAAAGCAACAGCTTGGTCAACAATATAATCAACTGCCTCTTCTTCAAATATTAAATCTATACCTTCAAATTCAAACAACTTTTTGTATTGGCGAACCAAAGCATTTCTTGGTTCCGTCAAAATCAGTTTCAATGCCTTCCTATCAAGCCGCTTCAAATAAGTAACAACAGGCAATCTACCAATCAATTCAGGTATCAAACCAAAGCCTTTTAAATCCTGCGGATTCACAAACTGTAACAACTCCTCTTTCTCAACCTTATCATCACCCCTATTTACCCCAAAGCCAATAATATTGGTTTTTAAGCGGTTAGCAATATTGCGCTCAATCCCATCAAACGCCCCACCACACAAAAACAATATATTTTGGGTATTTATCTTAACCATTTTCTGTTCAGGGTGCTTACGTCCACCTTGTGGAGGTACTAAAACTTCTGTTCCTTCAAGCAATTTAAGCATTGCCTGCTGCACACCTTCACCAGATACATCTCGAGTTATTGAAGGGTTATCACTCTTCCTAGCAATCTTATCAATCTCATCAATATAGATAATCCCCTTCTCTGCGGCCTCAACCTCGTAATTACAAACTTGTAACAAACGCGAAAGGATACTCTCTACATCCTCACCTACATAACCAGCCTCTGTAAAAACAGTAGCATCTACAATTGTAAAAGGAACTTTTAAAAACTTAGCAATACTCTTAGCCAGCAAGGTTTTACCAGTACCAGTATTGCCCACTAAAACAATGTTCGATTTTTCAATTTCAACATCATCTTCAATTTCTTGATTCAATCGCTTATAATGGTTGTAAACCGCAACCGAAAGCACTTTCTTCGCTTCGTCCTGTCCAATTACATATTGGTCTAAATACTCTTTTAGTCTCTTTGGTTTTAGTAGTTTCGGCAAATTAAAATTAAAATGCTTCTTATCACTACCAAGCTCTTCAGTTATTATATCTTTTGCTTGATCAACGCAGTTTTCGCAGATAAAACCATCTACCCCCGCTATTAAAATCAAAACTTCTTCTTTGCGTCGCCCACAAAAAGAACACTTTTGGTCTAAATCAATTGCCATAAATTGTGTTGAATACTTCTATGATTCAAAAGTAAGCAAAAAGGTTGCCACCTATTCGCCATCTATCTGACCAACCTTGGTACTTCCACCCAAAACTTCGTCAACAATGCCATATTCTTTTGCTTCTTCGCCTCTCATCCAATAATCCCTATCAGAATCATCGGCAATTTTATCGTACTTCTGTCCAGTATGGTTCGAGATAATTTCATAAAGCTCCGATTGCATTTGCTTTATTAACTTATACGAAATCTCCATATCACTAACCTGTCCTTGCATACCGCCCAATGGCTGATGTATCATAACACGCGCATGTTTTAAACACGAACGTTTACCCTTAGTACCAGCGCATAATAACACTGCTCCAAATGATGCCGCTAAACCAGTACAAATCGTTCTAATATCAGGCTCTACCAATTGCATAGTATCATATAAACCTAGTCCAGCAATAACCGAACCTCCTGGGCTATTTATATACATTGAAACATCAGCTGTTCGGTCAGCCGACTCTAAAAACAACAACTGCGCCTGAGCAACATTAGCTGTATAATCGGTAACCGGCACACCAAAAAAGATAATCCTATCCATCATTAAACGCGAAAAAACATCCATTTGAGCAATGTTCAACTTACGTTCCTCAATAATGGCAGGCGTAAAATTGCTTGGCAAACCATTAATCGAATCAATGTATTTATCCACATGCACACCACCCAAACCTTGGTGATGCACTGCATACTTTCTAAATTCTTTGCTATCTATCATTTAATTATTTTTTGCACTCTTATTAAAAGCAAATATCTGCTCAAAAAGTTCACTCAACTGTTAATTAACCTTGCTTAACAATTTCGTTAAACTCATCAACACTCACCTCTTTTTCTTCCAATATAAACGTTTCATCAAGTGCGGCAAAAATCTTACCGTCTAAAAGCTTCATATAAGCCTGCTCAACATACTGCTGATCGCCCATCATTTTATGAGCAATTTCATGCACCTGTTCATGGTTGCCCATCATATGCGGAGCATACTGTCTTAATTGTTGCTCAACATCTTTATGCGCAAAATCATGTATTTCTTCCTGTTCAACGTTAAGGTCCTTTTCTTCAGCAACTGCCGATCGTAATAAATTCCATTTAGTACCCTCAATAAACTTAGGAAACTGCTCTGCATGCTGCTCATCAGTCAAAGGTTCCTTTGTATTTGCATCAAACAATTTACGTAAAAAAGCATCAGGCACATCAATCTCTGCCTTCTCCATTAACTGCTTTACATACTCGTTATGTAAAACTTGATTACTATAATAATCATTACTTTTCGCAATCTCCTCTTTAATCTTGTCACGCATAGCAGCCTCGCTATCAACTTCATCTTTGCCAAAAAGTTTATCAAAAAATTCTTGATTTAACTCCGCTGCGGCAACTCGGTTAACCTTAGTAATATCCAAAGTAAATTCATGCCCTATCTCTTCCGCATCATCAGTACGCATTAACAACATCTTGTTAATTTCAGCTTCTGGTTTGTTTACATCCTTAAAAGGCTCAAAATCAACTATATCGCCAACCTTTTTACCACTAACTTTTTCCTTTCCAGCATCAGTAAGCAAATCAAAAGGTAAAACATTTTCAATACTATATGCCTCTCCATCGGCATCCTCAGCACGCTTTTCAGTTAATTTAAAACGAAAAATATCACCATCAACAATAGCATCCTCAACTTCCTCTGATTTCCCTAAACGCTTACGTAAACGTTCAACCTCCTCATCAATCGTCTCATCTTCAACTTTAATAAGATACTTAGTAAAAACCACACCTTCATCCTTTACCAATGGCAATTCAAAATCAGGTTTTAAACCCACTTCATACGCAAACGTATAATCAGTAGGTTCTTTAATATCAATTTCAGGTCGGTTATCCATTATCGGTAATGGCGAGCCTAAAGTGTCTAATTTTTCATCCTCTAAATACTTATAAAGCGCATCCATTAACACCTTGCTAATTTCTTCTCCCATTAGCTCGCTGCCATACATGTTTTTAACCAAGTTCGCAGGCACTTTACCCTTACGAAAACCCTTGATGCTAACTTTTTTAGCGTATTCTTTTAATGATTTGTTTACTTGTGGTAAGTAATCTTCTTTTGAAAGTTCTATTATAACTTTCGAATGATTGGTTGAAAGCGTCTCTTGACTGATATTCACAAACCCAATTTTGTAAGTAAAAAAATATGCAGATCCTTTAAAAGTACGGGTGAAGGGACTCGAACCCCCAAGCCTCGCGGCACCAGATCCTAAATCTGGCGTGTCTACCAATTCCACCACACCCGCAAAAAGGACTGCAAAGATAAAGAAATAAACAAAAAATGCAACACAAATCTTTTAGGCGTGTTACAAATAAAAAAGACTGAACCCATTATTGGATTCAGCCCAGTAAATTAACAACCCAAAGTTTACTTTGCCACAGTTTCATCGCCCGTAGGTGCCTCTACATCAGCCTTAACCGTTAACCTAATCGGATTAGGATCAACATTACCCTGTATTGTTACAGTTTTAGTTTTCATACCCTTTTGTCCTTTCGAGTTAAACTCAACGCCAATTTCAGCACTTTCTCCAGGCGCAATCGGTTCTTTCGGCCAATCAGGCACAGTACAACCACAACTCGCCTTTGCCGACGAAATTATCAACGGCTCCGTTCCAGTATTGGTTAATCTAAAAGTACCCTTGCCAACTTCGCCTTGTTTTAAATACCCCAAGTCAAGCGTACGCTCTTCAAACTCAATAGTAGTCTTAGGCAAAGCAGCTTCAACACCTACAGCACCTTTAGTATTCTCATTGGAAACTAATTGATTACCATCCGTTTTAATAGTAGCTTGGTCTGCACCAACACCACACGATGCAAATGCTAATACGGCAATTAATAATAAATACTTCATAATAAATAATTTTGATTATGCCGTAAATCTAAAAGCAGTTTTAGCTAAAATAAGTTAATCAAATACTAAAAAATACTATTTAACAAAAATTCAGTTAAGTACTGTTAATCAACATATTAAACATAAAAAAAGGGCGAATTCAAAATGAATCCGCCCAAAATATAATGTTATATTATTCTATCGTTTACTTAGCAGCAGCCTCGCCTTCAGCAGGTGCCTCAACATCAGCTTTAACAGTTAAACGTGTTGGGTTAGGGTCAGTGTTAGCTTGAATGGTAACCGTCTTAGTTTGTTTACCTTTCTTACCTTTTGAGTTGAACTCGATGTCAATCTCAGCACTCTCTCCTGGAGCAATTGGCTCTTTTGGCCATTTTGGTACTGTACAACCGCAGCTACCTTTTGCTGATGAAATAATTAAAGGCTCATTACCAGTGTTAGTAAACTTAAAAGTACCTTTTCCTTTTTCACCTTGCTTTAAAAAGCCTAAATCTAAAGTTGACTCTTGAAATTCAACTGTTGTTTTAGGTAAGTCAGGATCAACATTGCCAGCATTTGCAGGCTTTGCAGGATCATTAACTGGTTTTGCCGGAGTGGTCGTTTCTGTTTTAGCAGCCTCGTTACCAGCATCCGCATTTTTTGAACCTTCTGAGTTACATGCTGAAAGGGCAACTAAACCACTAACAGCTAAGCACAAAAAAAGCTTTTTCATTACTGTGATTTTTTGATTTTATGGTAAAACTAAATGGATTTAAAGTTCAATAACGTTAAACAAACACTATTTAACGCAATATTAACTAAGCTTCAGGTAAAACTGAAATGTAAGTCCTGTTTTTCTTTTTAGTAGTAAAATTCACTACACCGTCCGTTACAGCATAAATAGTAAAATCTTTACCCATGCCTACACCTTCACCAGGCCAAAACTTAGTACCTCTTTGGCGTACAATAATGTTACCATTAATTGCATTCTGTCCGCCATATATCTTAACACCTAATCGTTTACTTCTACTATCCCGTCCGTTATCCGTACTACCTACACCTTTTTTATGAGCCATAATTTGTTGGTTTTACAAGTTTATAATTTCAATTTATGCTATCCCGTCAATTTTAATCTTTGTCAACGCTTGCCGATGACCATTTCTAACACGGTAGCCTTTTCTTCTTTTCTTTTTAAAAACAATAACAGTATCGTCTTTTAAATGCTCAACAATACTTGCAGATACTGTAGCACCACTTACAGTAGGCGTACCTACTTGCGTTGCACCTCCATTATCTACTAAAAGTACCTTATCAAATTTTAAAGTATCGCCTGCAGCTCCCTGCAAACGTTGTACAAAAACTTCTTGGTCTTTTTCAACCTTGTATTGATGACCACCAATTTCTACTATTGCAAACATTATACGTTTCAAATTTAGGAGTGCAAAGATAGTAATAATACACCATTAAAACAACAGCTATAATTTCCTTTCAAAAAAATATTTCCAACCCTTGCGTTTCTTACAACAAAACAACAACATTTGAGGAGCAAATTTCAACTCATTAAACATAAATACATGAAACTAACCATATACCAAATTGATGCTTTTACTGATGAAGTTTTTTCAGGCAATCCAGCAGCAGTAATCATTTTAAATGAATGGTTGCCTACAGAAACAATGCAAAAAATTGCACTTGAAAACAACCTATCCGAAACTGCTTTTATTGTAAAAACTAACGACATATACCATATTCGTTGGTTTGCCCCATTTTGCGAAATTGACCTTTGTGGGCATGCAACACTCGCATCTGCTTATGTAATTTTTAACTGCACTAATTTTTCTCAAAATAAAATCAATTTTCACTCCCCTATCAGCGGTAACCTATCTGTACACAAAACTGGAAATTTACTTACACTTAATTTTCCAGCAGCCAAATTAAAGCCATTAGTAACCAATGAAAGATTAAACCAAATCATTGAATATCCAATAATCGAAAGTTATTCAGCACGATTAGATGTTATGCTTGTATTATCCAACGAAACTGAAATTAAAAACCTTAAACCTAATTTTTCATTGATAAAGCAAATGGATATCCGTGGACTTATGGTAACAGCAAAAGGTGATACAACTGATTTTGTTTCCCGATTTTTCGCTCCAAGCGCAGGTATTAATGAAGATCCCGTAACAGGCTCAGCACACACTGCTTTAACACCTTATTGGGCAAAAAAGTTAAATAAAAAAATGCTAACAGCTAAACAATTATCTAGTCGTGGTGGCAATTTAATATGCCAAATACAACAAAAGCGAGTTCTAATTTCGGGAAATTGCGCACTATATATGAAAGGTGAAATCAATTTTTAACACTTCCTTTATTTTGCCTATAGATTTTTTTACTTTGCAGTAACAAAATAAACATTACATGAGTATCTCAATCGGACAAAATGCACCTGACTTTACTTTGTTTAATACAGAAAAAAAAGAAATTAGCCTAAGCGATTACAAAGGCAAAAATGTTTTAGTTCTTTTCTTTCCGCTTGCTTTTACAGGAGTTTGCACAACTGAACTTTGCAGTATCCGCGATGGAATTGCCGATTACAACAATATGAATTGCGTTGTTCTAGGCATTTCTGTTGATTCACTATTTAGTTTAGAAAAATTTAAAGCTGAACAAAACCTAAATTTTGATTTGTTATCAGACTTTAATAAAACAGCTTCAACAGCCTATGGTTGCCTTTATGATGAATTTGTTTTAGGTATGAAAGGTGTATCCAAACGTTCTGCCTTTGTTATTGATAAAACGGGAAGTGTTAAATATGCCGAAGTACTTGAAAACGCTGGTGATTTACCAAATTTCGATGCTATTAAATCAGCTTTGGCTAGTCTTTAAAAAATGAATAAAAAACAACTTCGGGTAGCCCAAGTATTAGCAATAATTGCTGGTATAATCTATTTCTATCTTAAATTTATTAAGTAGATATTTCGGCTATTTGCACTTTTTTCTTTCAATTTATAATTTTGCTAAAAACAAAACACAAATGAAAAATATACTTCTTATCCTTGCTTTAATCAGTTTTGCTGCATGTAGCTCAGGCTCAATGGGTGGTGGCACTTTAAAAACCGTTACTGAAGATAATCCACAAGGAAAACGCATTGCCGAAGGCACAACATTAAATGATGTAAAACATGGATCGTGGGCTACCTACCATGCAAAAAACGGCTTAGTTGCAACCTTAACAAATTATGTAAATGGTTCACGCGAAGGCATTTTTATTAAACTTAATGATAGAGGTAATTTAGAAGAAAAAGCATTTTTTAAGAATGACCAATTTCATGGCGAGTTTAAAAAATACAACCGAACTAAAGTTAAAGAAGAAGCCACCTTTGTTAACGGTCTATTAGACGGTGTACGTAAAACTTACTACGATAATGGTGAAATACAATCAGAAGAAGGTTGGAAAATGGGTAAAAAAGATGGCCCTTCAAAATACTACAATGAGGCTGGCGAAGTAAAATTTGAACAGAATTATAAAAACGGAGAAAAAATTTAAGTCAGTTTTTCTTCCGTTGAAAAAGCCTGGAAACAATTTGTTTTCAGGCTTTTTTTATGCCCATTAAACAAATTTCATTTATTTTTTTAAAGTAACAAACCTTAGTCCAAAGTCATCTATAACTAAACCAACCCTTTAGTTTATGGAAAGCAATATAATACTTAAAGATTATGGACAACTAGAAATTACTGGATCCTACCTTGAAGTAAGGGCGCATGATTTAAAACTAGATAACCCACATAGGAGAAGCAGCAACGATGGGCATAGACGTGCATTGGTACACGATTTTGATGACGGCCTAACAATTAACTATGACGGCGATTACCCTGGCGGTGTAACAGTAAAAGGTAAACTTAAAGCTGAAGAAGCACATTTTACTTCTTCAGTATTATTTAAAGGCAAACTCAAAGCGGAAGAAGCGCAATTTACTTCTTCAGTATTATTTAGCAAAAGAGCGGTATTTAAAGAAAGCCCAATTGTTCCAGATTTATTAATCTCCAACCTCGTTAGTTTAAAAAAATCGAAAACTATAAAACCAACACTTGATTTAAAGAACAAAATTGCAAAAAAGAAACTGAACCTCCCAAAACACCAACACCAACACCAAAGGAAACTCAACTTAAACATTGATGACGTTATTCAAGAAGTTGAACCGGAAATAATACACTCTTCTTTAGTTGGAATAATAACAAATTTACAAGAAGAAATTTTCAATTTAAAAGCTCGTATAACTGCTTTAGAAGCTTAAATCCAACTAATATGAGTACATTAAGAGATATAGCGAACATTATGGACAATGTTGCGCCTGCCTTGGATTTGCGCAGTTTACAAAACCAACACCGCTTTGCACCAGCCGATGACCAAAGTTTACGAGCCATTTGCCAAAGGCACAGCAACCCAAACAAGCTTGAGCAAAGATTGCTTTTTTTCAATGCCTTTTTAATGGATGCTGGTATTATTGCATCAAAACCAGCAGTAAATGATCGAGCCCGCAGACTTGGTGAGAAAATACGAGACAATTTTGATATTGCCTTATTATGCGAAATATTTGAAAAGAATGTACTTAAAAAAGTACTGAAAGCCTGGGACAAAGAAAATCCACCAGAAGTAAAAGATGATGCTCAGGATTCAACTGCAAACTCTTCTGGTTTAGCAATATTAAGTCAACAAAAAAACATGGGAGGAACCAACTTTCATGAATACGAAAATGAAATGGGTTCTGATGCATGGGCAGAAAAAGGAATTATATTAACAAAAGCTTACATTGGTTTAGGCAACTCATTACTTGAGCTTTATGTTACCCATTTAAATGCTGATGGCGCACCGGCAAGGCGCTTACAACTTTTAGAGCTAGCCAAGTTTATAGAAGACAATCACGACAGCAATAATGTTGCAATAGTTGCTGGTGATTTTAATGTCAATAGTTTATCTCTAGTTAGGTCAAGAGTCATTCACATGTTTGGAAGTTTAGGTGGGGGTGGCAAAGATTCAGACAGCGAAGAAGAAATTGACTACGGCCGATTTGATAATTTCATCATAGATGTTATTAATAACCGCTACCCGAAAGGAATAACTGAGTTTGAAATGTTAAATGAATTGTTTACCGAACTTGGTTTTACCGATATGTGGACAACAAGAAACGGCACTCCTGGCTATACAAGCCATATGGATGTTAATGGCATTGCAAATCAAATTTGCCGTCCTGATGCAATCAATAATAACTTATGTGATGATATAAATGTGCCAGCAACTTTAGCAGATTTCGACTCCAATTTCACAAATGACGATGATAACACTGCTAACTCTGGTCGTTTGGATTATATGTTCATCAACCAACCCAATAACAATCATACTTTTTCTCTGGATTTCACACGCCCTCGTCGTACTCGTTTTGAGCGGCGTGCCGATGCCCCTGAAAGGGATTGCTTAGCATTTTTGTCAGATCATTTGGGATTAACAACTAGACTAATAATGGCCCCTAGATAACCATTACCATCTACTCCACAAATGCTTGTTCTCCAGCTTCATAACAAAACTGATTCCACGTTTTTTGGTCTTCGTAAGCCTCTTTAAAATGTACTGGTGGATAATAGTATTGAATTTTACTTAAAAAGCACTCACAAAATACCGCTGTGTTCATACTTCCACTCATTTCACGCATCATTTGCTGGCAATAATTCAAATGAAAATCAAATGTACTGGTATCCCACCCTGTCTCATTCACCACTGTTATCCCCAAATCCGATTGAGGGATATGCGGATGCTTCGGATTCATTTTTAATCCATCTTTATTAACTAAAGCTTGTTTGCTCGGTTCATTTACTTTAACTGCTTCGCTATTCTTATTTTCCTGTTGAGGATTACCACATGCAACAAAAAAACAAACCATCAAAAAAAGATAAAACCCTTTCATGTTACACTATTTGTTTAGCTAACCAACTTTTGTTTAAAGCCTGCTTCCAATTGGTTTGCCATTCCGTTTTTGTTTGTACTAAATTATTGAAAATAACCGTGTTTTCATTTATCGCTTTCTGCTCAATTAAAGCACCCACTTCTCTAAAGTCAAAAGTTGAAACCTTTTCATCTATCAGATAAGCCACTTGCATTCTATCAAACCAATTAATATTTAATTGCTGCCCTAATTCCTTTATAAAATGCACCGAAGCATCAATACTACAACCCGTAGCATTTTGCCCACTTTCGTCCACTATCAATACCAAAAATCGATTATAAAATACCGCTGCTCCCGCTTTTAACTGCGTGCCATGCGCCGCCCATTGGGCTACAAAATCACTAGCAGTTTGTTCTATTTGCTGGCATTCATCATTGCTTAAAGCCCTATTACTTTGGTAAACCCAAACTTTACTTTGGTCATTAAAACCCTTAAAATAAGATTCCATGCTACAAATTTACTCCATACTGGCTTCAATCATTTCGGCAATATCCAACACCTTAATATCGTCTTGTTTTTCCTTTTCTTTTACACCATCGCCTAACATAGTGCTACAAAACGGACAAGCAACTGCCACTACCGATGCCTTGCTTTCCAAAACATCTTTAGTCCGCTCTTGATTAACTCGAAGCGTTCCTTCTTCCTCTTCCTTAAACATTTGCGCACCACCAGCACCACAACACAAGCCTTTAGTACGGCAACGCTTTAATTCAACTAACTCCGCATCCAATAATTGCAAAACCTTACGAGGGGCTTCGTAAATATTATTAGCGCGCCCTAAATAACAACTATCATGGTAAGTAATACGTTTACCCTTAAAACTGCCACCATCTTTTAACTTAATCTTACCTTCATCAATTAACTGCTGTAATAACGTGGTATGATGAATAACCTCATAATCGCCACCCAATTCCTTGTACTCGTTGCCAAGCGTGTTAAAACAATGCGGACAAGTTGTAACAATTTTTTTCACTTCGTACATATTCAGCACCTCAATATTTTGCGCAGCCTGCATTTGAAATAAAAATTCATTACCCGACCGCCTTGCAGGATCACCCGTACAAGTTTCTTCTGGCCCAAGAATGGCGAAACTCATTCCCACCTTGTTTAAAATTTTAACAAAAGCCTTAGTAACCATTTGTGCGCGTTGGTCGAAACTACCTGCACAACCTACCCAAAATAAAATTTCTGGGCTTTTGCCTTCGGCGGCTAAATCCGCCATCATTGGTACATTTATATTCGTATCACTCATTATTCTAATCTTAAAATACTTTTACAATTCATCAACCCATTTAGCGCGGTCCTGCGGATTAAACTGCCAAACCGCTCCGTTGTTTTCCATATTGCCAAACATTAAATTCCATTCTTCAGGAGAATTTGCTGCTTCCAAAATGGTGTATCGGCGCAGTTCCGTAATAATATTCAATGGATTAATACTTACTGGACACTCTTCAACACAAGCGTTACAAGTAGTACAAGCATTAATCTCTTCCTTAGTAATGTAATCACCCAACAAGCTTTTACCATCATCACTATTACCATTATTAGCTTGCTCAAATTTGGTTAAATCCTCCATTCGGTCACGGGTACGCATCATAATTGCCCGTGGCGATAACAACTTACCCGTTCCATTAGCAGGGCATGCCGCAGTACAACGCCCACACTCTGTGCAGCTATACGCATCCAACAAACTTTTCCAACTCAAGCCGTCCACATCCTTCGCACCAAAACTACTCGGCTCGGCATTCGGGTCTTCCTCTGGCATTGGCGCACTTGGATCCATCATTAATTTCACCTCCTGTGTAATTTCAGGCATATTGCGCATTTTCCCTTTCTCCTCCAAACTAGCGTAATAAGTATTAGGAAAAGCCAAAGCAATATGTAAGTGCTTTGAGTAAGGCAAGTAAGCAATAAAACCAAACACCCCCAAAATATGACCCCACCAGCCAAAACGTTCAATCGCTTTTAAAACACTCGCATCTAGACCTCCAAAAATAGCAGGACCCAACCAGCCACTAATCGCTAAAAACCCAGTGCTCGGATAATGAGCTGGGGCTAAGCCTTGTAAAACAACATCAGCACCGTTCATGCAAAAAATGCAGGTTACCAACCAAAGCTCACCATATAAAATCAAATTACCATCCAACTTAGGCCATCCATTCATTTCGGACATCGAAAGCCGAGGCACTTTCAATAAATTTCTTCGAGATAAAAAAGCAAAAGTGGCTACCAAAGCCAATACAGATAATATCTCTATAAATGAGATTATAAAAGTGTAAAAAGCACCCAAATAAGGCGCAAAAATGCGGTGCGCACCCGTTACTCCATCAATAAAAATTTCAATCAACTCAATTTGCGTAACCATAAAAGCTACATAAATAAAAAGGTGTAAAACCGCAGGAATCCAGTTTTTAAACATCTTTTTCTGCCCAAAAGCAATTAACAACACATTCATTAAACGTGCACCTATATCGCCTTCAATTTTCTCGCTTTTACCTCTTTTAATATTCCGATATATTTCAGAATACTTTTTAAAGCTAAAAGCCCCTAAAGCTAAAACCACCAATAAAAAAATGATGGGTTGTATGTAATTCATATCTTCCTTAAATATCAGTTAATGCAATACTAACAACAAACTAAGTAAATACTTGTTGAAAAAAGCTAATTTCGGCATTGCTAATTGAAAATCAGCAAAATTTCGCCTTTTTATGGAAAATGATGCCAATAAAAAAGTTACCCTACTCAACAACATTGATATTGCCCGCAAAATTGAGCGCATTGCCTACGAAATTTACGAACAAAATTTTGAGGTTGACGAACTCATATTTATTGGCATTCGCCAACAAGGCACCAATATAGCAAAGCGGATAAAAACCCAATTACTAAAAATTGCTGAAATTAAGATTACAGGCTATACTGTAAATCTTAATAAAGAAGAACCAACTCTCGGAGAAATTGAACTAAATAAACGCATTGAAGATGACAGTTTAACCGATAAAGCCATCATTATTTTTGATGATGTTGCTAACACAGGGCGCACGCTTTGTTATGCCATTCGCCCCTTGTTAGATAGCCTACCCTGCAAAATTCAAGTAGCCGTTTTAGTAGATAGGCAGCATAAAAAATTCCCTATTCAAGCAGATTTCGTAGGATATTCATTATCCACAACCCTACAAGAACATATTGATGTTAACCTTACCGAAGGACAGGAAAAGGTGCTGTTAAGGTAGGTATATTGTAGCTTCTTAAGGTTTAAGAAGCTACAATATACTATATATATATATAATTGTGCAAAAACAATAATACGATAATAATATAGTTCCCTCATTTTTTGTAATCTTTTTGTCCCATAACACAACACACACTATAACAAAACTAAAAAGCAACATACTTATTAAGAGTATTGAAGAATTTAAATCAATATAAATACTCTCACCTGTCATTCCGGTATAAATTAATCCAGGAATGCCCAAGCATATAGTCAAATCAAATGTATTAGAACTTATACTATTGACAACAGCAGCAGAGTCTTCTCCCTTTTTTGTTGCAGCAATTGACATGAACATATCTGCAATCGATGTACCAGGTCCATAAATTGTACAAGCAAGTATTCCTATAGGTAATGAATAATTATAAACAATCTCAGATAAGTAAATCGCTTTTTGACCAAATGTAACCATTGTATGTGCTAAAATTGCAATAAAAAAAAGCCCTAGAAATAGTTTTAAGTTAACAATTCTCCAAGAATCATTAGTAGTTTCTTGATAAGGTTCTGATTTATCAAAATAAAGTATAAATACATAAGCCACATAAACTCCAACTAATATTAAAAAATCAACTGATGTATACACACCATCAATAGCCAGTATTAATAATATGGCAATAGTAAAACCAAAATATGGCATATCTCTCCTTAAAATACTTTTACTTATAAAAAGTTTTGATTTATAGTAAGTACAAACTCCTAATATTACACATAAATTAAAAAGTGAAGACCACACTAGTGTATCAAAGCCAATACTAAAAACTTTATGCCAAACAACTCCTGACAATGCAGTAAAAAACTCTGTGGAAGAACTAGCAATTGCCAAAAATAATCCTCCTGCAATTAAAGCTGAAATCTTTAACCTATGTGAGATAGTGGCAAAACTATCTTCAATCCAATTTGAAGGGATATTAAGCAAAACTAATATCCCTAACATCCCCAAAATTAATGAAATTATACCTACTCCAGTCGAACCATTAAACAAAGTTATCAAGCCTGTTGCAACAGCAAAAAATGAAAGAATATATTGTAACTTGAGTTTACCCAGCATTATTTAAATTTAATTATTTCATATAATTTAAATTTCTAATTAAATCATATAATTCTTAATAGGTTCAATAAGAATAAAAATTCTTCTAATTTGATTAAGAGTTTTTCAACATCAAAGTTTATCAACCTCATCTAAAAAATCATTGAAAGTCAAACATGAGTTTGGTAAGGATAAGGTTCCATTTTTGGACCAGTTAGCATGTAAAGAATTTCCTTCATCAAGATTTTTCCTCAATTTATTCATTGTTTTCTTGAAAATATCTGCAATCTTTTCATTCTCTTCAATTAACTTAAAGGAATGGGTATGTCCTTTCCCAAAAACTTTCTTTTGTTGTTTATAAATAAATAACCTATCAAACTCTAATTTATAATTTGATTCAGCTGAGGGATTCAATATTACTTTATTAGGAAAATCTTCAGCAGAACTATTTTGAATTGTACCAATAAAAATATAATTCTCGCTTAAAGGATACTTTTTAAATACAGTAAGACTTGCTGCTTCATTATTACCTGAAAAAGATTTTCTTATTTCGCTTACTAACTCAGGACTTTTCACTAAGTAAGAAAAATCCCACCAATCTTTTGATAATACTGCTTCCGAAATGGACTTTAATATATTTCCATCAACAAAAGGCACTTTTGTATCTCTAACTTGAATAAATAATTGATTTCTGTCCGACTCTAAATCTGTTTGTAAGAAGTCTAAAAATTTATTTTCCTGAACAGCAACACTAAACCTACTAATCAAATAATCAATCAAGAGCATTGATACAAGAAGAAGTAGAGTCAATATTTCTTTGATATTCTTTAGTATGAAACTATTAAAATCATCATCAGTACCTTCAAAACCCCAAATTGCATAAATCAAAAATACTGCGTAAACTAAATAAGTATGATACTCTTTAAAAAATTTTTTCATTCTCATAATTCTTTAAAAAATTAAGCAATCTGTCATAATCTTTCAATTTTGAGATATTAGCTAGTAACACACCATCTTTATTTTTCGCTTCACAGGAAAGAAAAACTCCCATTTTTTTAATCATCAAATCTAAGTTTTTTGCTTTACGAGGTGTTAATTCAATAAACTCATCATATATACTGACATATTTTCTTCTTTTTTTAAGTTTGTTAAATATTCTAAAATAGTAATTCTTATCTGAAAAACTCACTTCAGGTATATCTACGTCCTTTGATTCGTCAATATGGAAATCTGAATAAATCAATCTAAGTTCGTTATAAAAATTTTCGTGATTTTTTATTTGTTCATTTATTTTCTTCGAGAGTAAAATCAGAAATATTCCAACCAAAGTTACCATCGAAATTATAAATACAGCAAACACCATATTGTGGCATTTTTTATTTTATGTAAAAATTTACTCTACGCTACTTTAATAGCTATTCCAAAACTACATTTTTTTTAACACACATTAGGTCATAAGTAGTAAAAAAACCTACTTGATTTCATTTTCATTTTTTTCAAAAACGTTATTCACACGAAGGTGGGAATCTCAAGCAAACAAGCGTTTTATAAAAGCTGTTAAAAGCACAAATGTTGGTGCAATTGTAAACCCACCCCGTCATAGCAATTCCATTGTAATATCCCCCTCGAAACGCCGAACCTTCATGGCTAGGAATTGAAATTTTGATTTTAGTTAAAAATCACCCTTAGCCCCTCCTTAAAAGGGAGGGGAATTAGACATCTAAATGTGTTTGTCTAAAATCTAATGTCTATTATCTAACATCTAAAGCCCTACTTCAACTGCTTTTGCTTTAGCTTCGCCGAGCCGTCGGTTTTTAGAAGTACGCCTTGTGCTGAACGACCAAGTTCTGCGGCATTACCTTCGTCGGTATCAATATGCATTTCTAATTTATATTTAGGCGAAACACGGATTAATACATTGCCAAACGTTAAGCTTCGAGCACCTTCGGTTACTTCTACTTCAACAATATCACGATCGGCAACGCTGAATAGTTCGGCATCTTCGGGGGTCATGTGGATGTGTCTCCAAGCGCAAATCAAGCCTTCTTTTAAGTTAACCTCGCCTTTGGGACCAATTACTTTGCAGCCCGCCGAGTTTTCAGTTTTACCTGATTCGCGAACGGGGGCATCAATGCCCAAATAAAATTCATCGGTACGAGAGATTTCAATTTGATTTTTGCTTCGAGTAGGGCCTAAAATGCGCACCCGCTCAATATTGTTTTTAGGGCCTACAACGGTTACGGTTTCATTTGCCGCAAACTGATTGGGTTGGGATAATGGATTGCGTTCTGTTAATTGATAACCTTTACCGAAAAGCTGTTCTAAGGTTTCTTGCGTAACGTGCATGTGGCGTGCTGATACCGCAATAGGAATAGCAGGCAGACTGTTTACCTTATTTTTTCCATCCACCAAATTTGCGGCTTGGCGTGCAATGGAGTATTGTTCATCGGTTTTAATAGCCAGTAATTGCACACGACTATGGTTCATGCTAAAGCTTTGTATTGGCTCAACATTAGTTAAACGGATTTCGCTGTTTTTATCTTCATTGATAATTGCACCTAAAAAGTCGAGGCGTTGGCTGGCACGGTGGCGCACTACTGGGCTATTCTCCCCTATTCCACCTGTAAAAACGATTGCATCAACGCCTCCCATAACAGCGGCGTAAGCCCCAATATATTTACGTAAACGATGGGTAAAAACCTGCAATGCCAATCGCGCAGCATCATCGCCATCTATGGTTTTTTGGATAATATCGCGCATATCGTTTGTACCGCTTAATCCCTTTAAGCCACTTTGTTTGTTTAACAGATTATCAATTTCAGCAGCGGTCAAATTTTCTTTTTCTGCTAAGTAACTAAGGATTCCTGCATCAACATCGCCAGCGCGTGTTCCCATAACTAAACCCTCAAGTGGTGTCATACCCATACTGGTTTCAATTGAGCGGCCGTACTCAACGGCAGCCAAACTACAGCCATTGCCTAAATGACAAGTTATAATGCGTAATGCTCGAATATCGGTTTTTAAAAAATCGGCGGCAGCTTGACTAACATAATCGTGGCTAGTACCATGAAAACCGTAGCGGCGAATACTGTTTTTCTCACATAAATCAGTTGGTAAAGCGTAGGTTTTAGCTCGCTTTGGAAGCGTACTGTGGAAGGCGGTATCAAAAACGGCAATATGCGGAATATCCTTAAAAAATTGACGGGCAATGCGTATGCCTTTTAAATTAATAGGATTATGCAGTGGCGCAAGCGGATTTAAACTTTCAATTGTGGTTTCAACCTCATCAGTAATAACAACGGCTTGATTAAATGCATTGCCGCCATGCACTACCCGATGCCCTACGCCATGAATTGAGACACCTTTTAATTTTTGTTGCAACAAAGGAAAAGCCATTTTCAAAACGGCTTCGTGCCCATTTTGAGGGCATTTTATTATTTGATTATCATCGGAAAATTGAATGGTGGCTTCTGAAATTACTCTATCGGCCTTTAGGCTAAGTAGGCGTTTTTTGTTGGCTGTATTGATTAACTCGGCTTTAATGGAAGAGCTGCCGCAATTGATGACAAGTATATTCATTTTTAGTGTAGATATTTATTGTGTTACAAAGATGCGAGTTAGGCAATAATTTCCAAATACTTCCATTTTAAAATAAAGAATCAATACTATTTTTGAATTAAAATTTTACCATGAAAAAAACACTATTCTTATTGCTGTATTTAAGTTTACCTATTATCGGTTTTTCGCAAGATTTTGAAGTTCCTGAATATGAGCTAAAAACTGCTGAAGATTACAAACCACTTGAAGATGATATTTTAAAATGCATAGATTGGTTAGAGAATACGCCACTAAATGCTAAAAATGACAATAAAAGAAAAGAAGCTAGCATGTTTTTGTTAGACTGGGTTGAAGGAGCGCCTAATGTGATGATTGTTTTAAATATGGATTTGATAGAATATTCATCAAAACACCCAGATTTACTAACTATTTTTATTGGTGGTTGGACAAAAGAATCCATACTAAAACAAAAAAAAGATATGACTATTGAGGGTGGTATAAAGGGTTTAGAAAGTGTAATTACCTTTTACAATAAAAACAAATCAGTAATTGGTAAAAGCAAAGCGATTGAAAAGTATATTAAGCATAAAAAGAAAGGGGAATTAGAGTTATTTGTTAAAAAAGCGTTTGATGAAAGCAAACTTTAATGTAACCGCCTATGCCCCTGCTAGTATTGGCAACTTAACTGTGGGTTTTGATTTGTTGGGTATGGCTTTACAAGCCCCTGGTGATGAGGTTTCGGTTAGGTTTAATAATACCAATGATGTTAAAATTGTTGGTATTGAGGGCGATAATGGCAAATTACCTTTAGATGCGGATACCAATACTGCAAGTGTTGCTATTAAGGCTTTTTTAAAGGCTTTAAAATCTGATAAAGGGGTTGATGTTTTTATTAGCAAAAAGATGCCTTTAGGTAGTGGAATGGGCAGTAGTGCGGCAAGTGCCGTTGCTGGAGCCGTGGCTGTTAACGCTCTTTTTGGAAATCCGTTGAGTAAAAAAGAATTGATACCTTTTACATTAGAGGGCGAAAAAGCAGCATCGGGCGGCATACATGGCGATAATGCGATACCTAGTTTATTGGGAGGAATTGTTTTGGTTAAAAGTTGCGACCCTTTAGATATTATTGAATTGCCCGTACCCGATGATTTACATTATGTTTTAGTGCATCCTGATTTGCAAATTTTCACCAAAGAGGCACGAGAATTATTACCTAAGCAATTACCAACGAGTGTTGCTATAACTCAAATAGGAGCAATGGCGGGCTTTATTTCGGGTTTATATGATAATAATTATGCGCAAATTCAATCATCTTTATTAGATTTAATTGCAGAACCTGCCAGAAAGGGCTTGATAACTGGTTTTGACCAATGTAGGGAAGCAGCTATGAATACTGGTGCAGTTCATTGTGGAATTTCGGGTTCGGGACCGTCAATTTTTGCTTTAACACAAAGTAAAGAAATGGCAGAAAAAGTATCTTGTTCAATAAATTCAGTATTTAATGGGCTGAATATTAAAACAAAAGCTTACTTTAATGTTGCCAATAAAGTTGGTGCCCATATTGCTTAGCTATTATTGAAAACTTTGAGCTTGTTAGTTTAATGAAAGACGATTTAAGAAAACAACTAGGAGAATTATCAAACTTTAAAGATGACGAACTTTTCGACATCTTATCCCGCTTTCAATATGAATCGTTGAAAAAAGGGCAATGGTTTTATAAAGAAGGGCGAATATGCCGAAAAATAGGCTTTATCCGTAAAGGGGCTATCCGATCGTATTACAATTTAGATGGGGAAGAAGTAACACGCTTTGTTTTACTTGAAAATCAATTTTTCACTGCCTTTGAAAGCTTTATGACTCAAACATCATCACCTGAATATATACAAGCTATTGAAGCAACAGAAGTGTACACACTTGGTTACGATGAATTGGTTGACCTTTATAAAAAGTACCCAAGCATGCAAGAAGTAGGCAGAAAAGTAACCGTTGTTAGTCATCTTCGATTAGAAAAACGTGTTTTTAACTTAATAGCCCTTTCTGCTGAAGAACGCTACACTAAATTTGAAGAAGAACACCCAGAAATGATGATAAAAGTACCACTCCAATACATTGCATCAATTTTAGGCATGAAACCTGAAACTTTAAGCCGAATAAGAAAAAAGCTCAAAAACTAAAAAAATGGCATCCTTCTAATTAAGTTTAAAAAGATGCCACTACAAACTATATTCTACACAAAATCAACTAAAACAACGACGTAAGCTTCATTGCTACACCCATATCACCATCAACCTTCAGCTTGCCCATCATAAAAGCCGTCATTGGGTTTAAGTCGCCATTCATTAACTTATTAAAATTTTCAAGCGATATTGAAATTGTACATGCAGATGAATCATCATTGTTCGTTACAACATTAGCATCACCAGTGCCATCTAAATGAATAACACCCTCGCTAAATTTAAACTTGATACTCGAACCTAATGCCGCATTCTCGCTAGCCATTTCCTGCACTTTTGATGTTGTTGTTACTAAATCCATTTAAATATTGTTTAATTTAAAACCGAAAATTCGGCGTAAAAATATATTTTCATTTTTGATTAATCAAATCCATATCTAAGCATTTACCTTTTAACCCAACATATTAACAATGTTGTTTTAAGTTTCAGCGAAACTGATTTACAATTTCTAAACATAATTCTAGGTCTAATAGTCTTTGGTATATCCTTAAATCTAACACTAAACCATTTCAAACAAATTGTAATTCGCCCAAAATCCTTTTTAGTTGGCACAATTTCTCAAATCCTACTTTTACCAACCTTAACCTACCTACTTATACTAACACTTAAACCCGCACCAAGCATAGCCTTAGGCATGTTATTAGTTTCAGTTTGCCCAGGCGGCAACCTATCCAATTTTGCCGCACAAGTAGCCAAAGGCAATACCGCATTATCAATCACACTTTCAACCAGCTCAACATTACTATCCAGTTTAAGCACCCCATTCCTATTCGCATTCTTTGCAAGCCAATACGCACCAGCTGCAAACCTCTTAAATCAAATTGAAATTCAGTTCATCCAAATGCTTAAACTAATTATGGTTTTAATCGCCATTCCTCTTGTACTAGGCATGCTTGTAAACCATTTCTTCCCTAAAATTGCACAACGCCTTCATAAAATAATGACACTTGTTTCCATACTCTTTTTTGGGCTTTTCGTAGTCATGGCATTACACCAAAACTCGCACCACCTTTTCACATGGTTTACCACTATATTCTACCTAGTTGTTATTATGAATGTAGCCGCCTATCTATTAGGCTTTTCTATTTCAAAAATCTTTAAACTCCCACTTCCCGAAACAAAAACCATCACCCTCGAAACAGGCATCCAAAACTCAGGTTTAGGCATGATACTCGTCGTCAACTTTTTTAACGGTATGGGCGGCATGATGCTTGTCGCCGCCTTTTGGGGCATCTGGCACATCATCTCTTCACTAACTCTCGCTTGGTTCTGGAAAAAACAACAATAAAAAGTTAATTAAGCAACAAATCCTTGCAATGCCTTCATACTCACTATCTTTACCCAAACGCAAATTTTATGTTTCGCTTAATAATACTATTGTTTATGTTGGTTTTTACAGCAGTCAATTCATCAGCACAAGAAGATAAAGACAAAGAAAAACAGATACCCGCAACTACTGAAACCAAAGCAAGTGTTACTATCGATGGGCAACGCATTAATTACACCGTTAAAGCAGGCTATTTAACACTAAAAGATGAAGAAGGCAACGACCAAGCCAACATATTTTACATGGCTTACACTAAAAATGATGTTAGCAATGCAGCCAAACGCCCGCTAACCTTTGCCTTTAATGGCGGACCTGGCTCCAGCTCCGTATGGCTTCACCTTGGCGTTTTAGGTCCCAAAAGAGTTAAAATGACACCCGAAGGCGAAAACTACCCACCACCCTACCAGTTAGTTGAAAATGAATACAGTTGGTTAGGCGAAACCGACTTGGTTTTCATTGATCCTGTAAGTACAGGCTTTAGCCGTGCAGCCGAAAAAGAAAAAGCTAACGACTACCACGGCTACGAGGGCGACATAAAATCTGTAGGACATTTCATCCGCCGCTACCTATCCGACAATAAACGTTGGTCATCACCCAAATTCGTAATTGGCGAAAGCTACGGAACCACCCGAGCTAGCGGCCTTTGTAACCACCTAATCAATAAATATGGGTTATACCTTAACGGCATTATACTCGTTTCTGCCATCACAAATTTCCAAACCGCTTATTTTACCGAAGGCAATGATTTACCTAATATCCTATTTTTACCATCGTACACCGCTACGGCTTGGTACCATAAAAAGTTAGAACAACGTTTATTGGATATGTCTTTGGATGACCTTTTAAAAGAGGTAGAAGATTTTGCAATGAATGATTATGCTTTGGCTTTATTGCAAGGCGATTTACTAACAGAGGATAGGAAAGCGGGCATTGTTAAAAAATTGGCTTTTTATACAGGACTTAGTGAGCAGTATGTTGAACGTGCTAACCTTCGCATCAACATCCATAAGTTCCGAAAAGAAGTAGTAAGAGATGAGGAACAATCCGTAGGCCGCTTTGATAGCCGTTACATCGACGAAGATTTAGACCCGAATGGCGAATATGGAGAAAAAGACCCAAGCTACCAACCCACAATACAAGGTCCCTTCTCAACTTGTATAAACGATTATTTAACCCGCGAATTAGGATTTGAAACACATTTACCTTACGAGGTTTTAACAGGACGCGTTTGGCCTTGGGATTACAAGCCTTTTCAAAATAGATTTGTTAATACAGCTGCATATTTAAAGGATGCTATGCTTAAAAATCCTGAAATGAAGGTTTGGGTAGCGAATGGTTATTATGATTTAGCAACGCCTTATTTTGCTACGGAATATACAATTCATCATATGGGATTATCAGAGCGATTGAAGAAGAATATTAGCATGACTTATTATAACGCTGGGCATATGATGTATTTGGAGTTAGCTAGCCTTAAACAAATGCTTGATGAGGCAAAAGCATTTTACGATTAATAGTTAGTGCGCAATTTTACTAGCAACCCAATAACTACGGATTGATTTTAGCATTTCTACAAACTGAAAATAATCAACAGGCTTAACCATATAGCCAGCAACTGAATACTTATAGCTTTCAAGCCTATCTTGCTGGTCTTCCGATGTCGTTAAAACAACTATTGGTATAATCCTAAACTCAGGGTCTCCTTTAACAATTTTCAAAAACTCAATGCCATTCATTTTAGGCATATTCAAGTCAAGTAAAATAAGTCCTGGCATTTCACTTCGGTGGGTTTTCAAATAATTAAGCGCATCAACACCATTGCTACACGTAACCAACTCATTAGCTATATTAATCTCTTTAAAAGCCTTCTCAACCAACATTATATCAATTCGGTCGTCCTCTACTAACAATATCGATTTGTGTTCTTTCATTTACGCAACGCATTTACTTCAAAATATTGAGGTATCGTAAAATAAAATGTTGAGCCTACCCCAATTTCCGAGCTTAAACCAATATTTCCCTTATAAAGATGAACTATTTTTTTTACAATTGGCAATCCTACGCCTGTAGATTCAAAAGAATCGCGTGCTTGTAAAGTTTGAAACATTTTAAAAATTTTATCAAAGTATTGCTCTTCAATCCCAGGTCCATTATCCCCAACATAAAATTCAAACAAATCATCTTTAAGCTTACAACCAATTTTTATAAAGCCATAAGGCTTATCAATATACTTCAATGCATTGCTCAACAAGTTTTGAAAAATCTGAAAAAAATTATTCTTATTAGCAAAAAATGTAGGTAAATTCGTTTCTATATCAATTGTAATATTTTCAGGAAAGTTTAGTAAATCAATTACATCCTTTACTAACAAATTCAAGTTTACCGTAGTCGGTGTTTGTTTTACTTTCCCTACTTTTGAGTACTCCAAAATACCGTTAATTAAATCCTGCATTCGGTTAACTCTGCTCTGAATTAAATTCAACTTATTCTGCCCCTCTTCATCTAATACCTCAAAATAATCTTCAACTATCCATTGTGCCAACGACCCAATACCACGTAAAGGAGCTTTTAAATCATGGCTAACAACATAAGCAAATTGCCTAAGTTCTTCATTCGCCATCTTCAACTCCTTAACCCTATCATCAACAATATCCTCAAGTTCAGCATTCATCTGCTTCAAACGTCGGTTCATCTCAAACAACTCCAACGATTTCATTTCAAGAATCCGCTCAGCCTCTTTTCGTGCTCGTCGTTCACGTTTAAATGCCTTTTCAATTGATGCTATTTGATCCGTTTTAACCAAACCTATTTCCTTCTAATAGTAAATAGCACTTTACTACCATCCTCATTTAAATTACTTTTCGCAATAGTACCAGTTTCATTCCAATGCTCCATTGCCGCTTCAAGTAAACCCTCAGCTAAATCCGCCATTTTTCTTTCAGAAGTATAAATCATTTCCATATCACCATTTTCAAGGTTTTTTGTTTCAAAACGGGGTAATTCCGCATCAGGATATAATTTTTTAACCTCAACGTGAATATGATTATCAACCGTATGCAAAAAATCAAATGAATTATCAAAATTTTCCATAAACTGCGGATAATACCCTAAAAAACTTTGGAAAAGATGCCGACCAAAAGTTTTTAATAAAGCTGGAATTTCGGTATCGGTTTTTTGCGATAAAGTTTGTACTAGCGAAACCATTTCCGAGGCAGGATAAGTACCAACCGCTGTATAAACCCCTTCAGAGGCTAAATCTGCACCCTCGATAACATCGTTAGTAAAGGCGAAACCGTGCGCTTTTTCAAGCATTTCGATAAACTCTGTAAATACTACTCCTTTCATTACTTATCTGTTTTCATTTGAAAACCAATCTTTTTTACGTTCCCAAGCATACTTCGGTTTAATTTATCAGCTACACTTATCGACTTTTCTTGTTCAAAATTTGACATTACTGGGTCAGTCTCTAACGCCGCCTCTAAAGTTGATTTTAAAAATTTTTCTAAAAATGAATCGTCAACAATATTTTTTGCAACATCGGTGTACTCATAATTCATGTTTACGCCTTCAACATAAAAGTGGTTTTCGTTATTTACGAATAAACGAGCAATAAGATACCCTTGATCGAACATTCGTTTAAACTTTAATGAATCAGAAAGAAAATTGTATGCCATAATTGCGCCAAAATAACCTCGCTCGGTATTTTGTTTTATGTATGGGCTTTTATGTAGGATATGGCCTTCAGCAAAATTCAATATATTTGAGTGCGTTGTAAAAATTAATAATTCACCTGCAAACATTAAATGAAATTCATACTCGCTTACTTTATCAAACTCAAGCTTAGCGTCTTTTGCTTGATCTCCTAATTTTTCTTTCATGCTTTTAACCAACTCAAAGGCTTTGTCTTTTAAATCGTTAAAAACTTGGCGGGTGTTATTTTTTGCTTGTGTTTGGGTTACTGATTTTTGCCTTATCTGTTCGGCTAAATTTTCTATAATATTATCCATTTAATTGTTTTGTACTATTAAAATACGGCAAAATTTTTTGATTGCTAAATGCGGCAAAATTGTAAACGTTGCCCGTTCATACATTCATCAAAACGGCCATTGTGGTAAACCAAGTGCCCATTAACAAACGTGTGGCTAATTTTTGAATTGAAAGCATACCCTTCAAATGGCGACCATTTGCATTTGTAATGTAAATTATCGGATGCTACGGTTTGGCTTTGGTTTAAATTAACTAACACCAAATCAGCAAAATAGCCTTCGCGGATATAGCCGCGGTTTTTTACTTGAAAACATTCTGCAACTGCGTGGCTTGTTTTCTCCACAATTTTCTCCAAACTTATTTTGCCTTGTTGGTGCATTTGCAATAATATTTGTAGCGAATGTTGTACCAAAGGCAATCCCGATGGGGCATTCCAATAATTATTATTTTTTTCTTCGGCGGTGTGCGGCGCATGATCAGTGCAGATTACATCCAATTTATCATTGAGTACTCCTTGTAAAATGGCATCTTTTTCTCCATACTTTATTGCTGGATTACACTTGATTTTTGTGCCTAAACGCTCATAATCTTCGCCATCAAACCAAAGATGATGAACGCATGCTTCGGCTGTAATTTTTTTATCTTTTAATGGAATATCATTAGTAAATAACTCCAACTCCTTAGCAGTACTAATATGCAAAATGTGCAAGCGCGTATTATTTTTCTTTGCTAACTCAACCGCCATTGAAGAGGATTGATAACAGGCTTCAACATCCCTTATTTGAGCGTGAAAGTCAATGGGCATATCCTCGCCATATTTTTCTCGAAAAGCCTGCATGCGCGCCTTAACTCTTGGTTCAAATTCACAGTGGGTGGCAATTAGGCAAGGGCTGTTAGCAAAAACTTCTTCTAAGGCCAACTGTTTATCCACCAACAAATTACCTGTTGATGAACCCATGAAAATTTTAAGTCCACAAACGGCATTGGGATTAGTTTGCAACCACTCTTCCTGATTATCGTTACCAACACCCATAAAAAACGAGAAATTGGCTAATGAGGTAATTTGAGCAGCTGCGTATTTTTCTTCCAATAATTTTTGGGTAAACGTTGGCGGCTTGGTGTTGGGCATTTCCATAAAACTGGTAACACCACCCGCTACTGCGGCCTTACTCTCCGTGTAAATATTGGCTTTGTGGGTTAAGCCAGGTTGGCGAAAATGCACCTGATCATCAATTAAACCTGGAAGAAGGTGAAGCCCTTCTGCATTAATTTCGGTGTAATTAGATTGTGGGTTTAGATTTGCCTCTATTTGATGAATAAATCCTCCACGAATTAAAACATCTTGCTGTTGAATTTTGCCTTCGTTAACGACTTTCGCCCCTTTTATTAAAAATTGTTTCATTGTTGAATTGCCTGTTTACTACAAAGATGAATAAAGGCATTGACAAATTGAAACTACTATAAACTCACTCTTTTAAAGATGCCTTTCTCATTTTAGAAGCCAACTCCTTGCCAAGATATCTGTCAATTACAGCATGTGCTGCGTAAATGGCTGGGATTAATAAAACCGCCACTACAAACTTATAAATGTAATTTACCGTGCCAATGGCTAGCACTAATCGTAAATCCCAATCGGCGCCAATATAAAAGGCGATTAACAAAACAATATAACTATCAATAAACTGTGAGATTAAAGTCGACACTGTCGCTCTCAACCAAACCCGCTGTTGCCCAGTCCATTTTTTAATGCGATAAAACACATTAGCATCCACAATTTGCCCAACTAAAAAAGCGATGATTGATCCAATGATTATCCATTGCCCTTGCCCGAAAACGCCATTAAAAGCCACATCCATATTTTCAATACCGCGGCTTTGCATACTGTTAGGCCAAAAATCAGCCGATGGAACCCAGATGCCCATCATAATCATTACAAAAGCATAACTGATTAATATGGCGGTTAATATGCTTAAAAACCGAACGCCTTTTTCACCAAAATATTCATTGATAACATCCGTCATTACAAACACAATTGGCCACAATAAAACGCCAACGGTTAGGTTAAAACCCAGCCCATCTTTCCCAAAAAAACTAAAAGAGAAAGGCTCGCTCCCAAATACTTTTTCGAGTGAGAAAATTTTAACGCCAATTAGCTCGGCAATTAGGGCATTGCAGACAAAAAAGCCACCCAATACCATAAACAATTTTGCGCTTTTTTGTTGTAAAATATTTGGAATCTGCATTTTACAAATGTAAGCTATCGGCAATTATTTAGTAACTTTCCGCCCAATGGTGAATATTTATACAGATGGTAGCTCGCGGGGCAACCCTGGGCATGGCGGCTACGGTACAATATTGGAGTATAAGGGGCATATAAAGGAGATTAGTGAGGGTTTTAGGCTAACCACTAACAACCGAATGGAATTATTAGCGGTTATTATTGGCCTAGAGGCTTTAATGCGTGAGGGCTTGGATGTTTTGGTGACTTCGGACTCGAAATATGTGGTGGATGCCGTTGAAAAAAGCTGGGTGTTTAATTGGGAGAAAAAGGGTTTTAAAAAGGCTAAAAACCCTGATTTGTGGAAGCGTTTTTTAGTTATTTATCGCAAGCATAAAGTACGTTTTAAATGGGTGCGTGGGCATAATGATCATCCGCAAAATGAACGTTGCGATGAATTGGCTGTAAATGCGGCTTTGGGTAAAAACCTTAAAGTTGATTTTGGTTATGAGGCTATCGTAAATGGTTTGCCCTTATGAATGTTTTAAACATTGAGATAAAGACACGTGCCAATAATTTGGATGAGTTGGAAACAATTTTATTACAAAATGGCGCTGATTTTAAAGGGCTTGATCATCAAATTGATACTTATTTTAAAGTAAATGAAGGACGGCTAAAACTAAGGCAAGGGAACATTGAAAGTTCGCTGATTTTTTATAACAGAATTGAAACAAAGGGTTTAAAAAAATCGGAAGTGGATTTGCAACACTTGCCGCCAAATACCGATGCTTTAAAACGAATTTTAACCCAAAGCTTTGGAGTTTGGAAAGTGGTGGATAAGAAGCGGAAAATCTTTTTTATTGATAATGTTAAGTTTCACCTTGATACGGTAAAAGAGGTTGGCACTTTTGTAGAAATTGAAGCCATTGACAAGGAACTGAATATTGGCGAAAAACGCCTTAGCGAACAGTGCGATTATTATGTTGATTTGCTTAAAATTGATAGGGCGGATTTTGTGGCTCAATCTTATAGTGATATGGTTTAGTTTAATTTTTTAAATGACTAGAAATTAGATTGGAGACAAGTGACTAAAAAAGAGAGTTCTCTTTTCAAATCAATTCCCCTCCATTTTAGGGAGGGGTGCTGACGGGGTCGCCTAGACAAAGTCAGCGGGGTGGGTATAAAATAGCAAGATAATCAACTCCACATAAAAAAAGCGCATAACTAAATGTTATGCGCTTCAGTTTTTAAAATATTTATAAAGCTTTACTTCTCTTCACTTTCCTCTTCCATTATTGGTTTAACTTCTTCTTCCTCCTTATTAATCTTACCTTTTATAAAAATCCTTTTTGTTGGCTCAACCGCATTTGATGTAATAGTAATGGCTTTATTAAAGTTACCAATACGGTTTTTACTATTATAAATCACCTTAATCTCGCTTTCCTCACCTGGCATAATTGGCTCTTTTGGCCATTGCGGCGTAGTACATCCACAGCTTGCTTTTACATTACTTAAAATCAATGGTTCAGCACCAATATTTCTAAAGGTAAAGGTATAATCGTAACGAGGACCTTCTGGACGTTCTCCAAAATCATGAACCTCCTCTTCAAAAAGTAAAATGGGCTTAGTCGTTTCAATTATTTCGCCATCCTCGTTTTCCCAAAAATTAGTATCTCCATTTTGGGCATTCATAGCAAAAACGCCAAATAGGCAAACCAATGTTAAAAAAAACTTTTTCATAAATTTCAAATTAAAATTTTGGTAAAGATATGTAATCCTCAGTTGCCTTTGCAACCCTTTTAAAGATTCTTAACTATGACGATGGTTTAACGTTAAACGTAACTTTTATTAGGGTTTTTTTAAGTAAATAGACTGTTAATGTTTAATAAAACTACAAGCACAGACTATCATTTTTGAACAATTTGCATTTAATCATAGTATATTATAAGCAAACTGTATTTAACTAAAGTTGTCATGTACAATAAGTTAGCAGAAAATAGCAATTTGTATCTTTGCAGCCTAATTAACCGCTTTTTATGATTAAAGATGCCCCTTTATCCATGCCGAAAACGAACAAGAAAGAAACAGTTTTAGAGGATTATAAAATTGCTTGGATTAGCCGCCACGTAAGTTTTATGGGGCGAAAGGAAGTTTTAACAGGAAAAGCAAAGTTTGGCATTTTTGGGGCAGGTAAGGAGTTACCGCAGGTTATTGCAGCCAAGTTTTTTAAAAATGGTGATTTCCGTTCGGGGTATTACCGCGACCAAACTTTTATGTTAGCCGCAGGGCTTGTTACCCCTAAACAATTATTTGCTCAACTTTATGCCAACCCTAATAAGGAGTTTGAGCCACACTCATCGGGGCGGCAAATGAATGCGCATTTTGCTACCCCTAGTGTTAATACTAATGGCGAGTGGAATAACTTAATGAAGCAAAAAAACTCGGCGGCGGATATTTCGTGTACATCGGGGCAAATGGCACGTGCGGTTGGATTAGCAATGGCTTCAAAAAAATATCGTGAAATAAAAGATTTACCTAATGCTAAAAACTTTAGTAACAATGGTAATGAAATTTGTTTTGCTACTATTGGTGATGCTTCAACATCTGAAGGGCTTTTTTGGGAGGCGGTAAATGCCGCTGGGGTTACTAAAATTCCTTTGGCTATTAATATTTGGGATGATGGTTATGGCATATCCGTTCCTACAAAATATCAAACCACAAAGGGTAATATATCAACCGTTTTATCGGGTTTTGAAATAAATGAAAATGGTGATGGTTATAATATGTACACTTGTAAAGCTTGGGATTATGAGGGGCTTTTAAAAATGTACGATAAAGGAATTGCTAAGATTAGAAAAGATCATAATCCTGCGATTTTCCATATAACGGAATGCACGCAACCACAGGGGCATTCAACATCTGGATCGCACGAAAGGTATAAGGATAAAGAGCGTTTACAATTTGAAAAAGATTTTGATTGTTTACGCCAAATGCGCCTTTGGATGTTGGCAACCGACATTGCAGACGAGGCAGAATTAGATGCCATTGAAAAGGAGGCGAAGGGCATTGTACAAAAAGCAAAAAAAGAGGCTTGGGAAGATTTTCTTGAGCCAATTGAAATTAAAAGACAAGAACTTTTAACCGCATTAAATACTGTAAAAGAAGGCGTTTCGGATAAAGAAACGGTACAATCTGCAATTGATGTAATTAGCAAAATGCGTGAGCCGAGTCGAAGAGATTTGGTTATTGTTGCAAGACAAACTTTGCATGAATTGTACAAAGAATCAACCGAAAGTAAAACGCCTTTAGCCAAATGGGTTAATAGTAGATTACAACAACATAGAGAACATTACGGGCGTTTCCAATATTCTTTATCTGACAATGCAGCCCCAAAAATCAAGGGAGTTGAAGCCGTTTACAGTGATAAGCCAAAAAAGATTCCTGGCTTTCAAATATTAAATAAATGTTTTGAGGCTGCCTTTAATCGCCATCCTGAATTATTGGCATTTGGAGAAGATGTTGGGCAGATTGGAGATGTGAATCAGGGATTTGCAGGCTTACAAGAAATATTTGGGAAGGAGCGCATTTTTGATACGGGCATTCGTGAAGCCACCATTATGGGGCAGGCGGCTGGATTATCGATGCGGGGTTTCCGACCGATAGCCGAAATTCAATATTTAGATTATTTTATTTGGGGGATGCAGGTTTTAAGTGATGATGTTGCAACGCTTCATTATCGCTCGGCAGGACAACAAAAAGCCCCAGTAATTATTCGTACTCGCGGGCACAGATTAGAAGGAATTTGGCATACTGGTTCGCCTATTGCCATGGTTTTAAACGCCGTGCGTGGTATGTGGGTTTGTGTTCCTAGAAATATGACGCAGGCTGCTGGATTGTATAATACTTTGATTAAAAGCGACGAGCCTGCCATTGTTATTGAAAGCCTAAATGGCTACCGACTACGAGAGGCTTTACCTGAAAATATCGGTGAATTTTGTGTGCCATTAGGCACTCCTGATATTTTAAGAGAAGGTGAAGATGTTACGATTGTAACTTATGGTTCGTGCGTAAGGGTTGCCGAAGCTGCTTGTGAGGCTTTAGCCAAAGCGAATATTAGTTGCGAGTTAATCGACATACAAACCATTTTGCCTTTTGATTTATCGCATAGCATTGTACAATCATTGCAAAAAACGAACAAAATTGTTTTTATGGATGAGGATGTGCCAGGAGGCGCAACCACCTACATGATGCAAAAAGTATTGGAAGAGCAACAAGGTTATAAGTGGCTAGATGCCCAACCAATAACCATTACCGCAATGGAAAATCGTAGCCCTTACGGTTCGGAAGGGGATTATGTTTGTAAACCTAGTGCCGAGGATGTTTTTGAAAAAGTATATACTTTAATGCACGAATATAATCCTACCGAGTTTCCTGTATTGTAGATTTTTTATTGGTTTTACCCACCAAATAAACACCTGTAAAAATTAAAATGGCTGCCACTAAATGGGCAGGGCTTAAAGGATATTTACCCATTAAAACCGCCAAAGAACTTGCGATAATAGGTTGGGTGTAAATATAGCTACCTACCACACTTGGGTTAAGCTTTGTAAGGGCATAAATATTGAGTAGATAGGTAAAAAAGGTTACCATTACAATTACGTAAGCAATGGCTAACCAAATATTTAATGGTATCGCAGCTAAATTGCTTTGTCCCAAATCAATAGCACCTACTAAGCTTATACCAAACATACCAAAACCAAACACAACCACCATTACGGTAATGGGTTGGTATTTTTTCATTAGGGGTTTTACTAGAACTAAGTACAGAGCATAGGATGCTGCATTAATAAAAATCATTAAATCGCCGAGCCAATTGGCAGATTTTACGGAATCGGCGGTTTGCCATATTAAGTAAAAGGCACCTAATGCGCCTAAAATTATCCCGCCAATTTTAAGCGTGGTTAATTTTTCCTTTAAAATAAAAGCAGAAAAAATCAGCACTAAAATGGGTGCTGTTATCATTATTAATGAAGCATTTATTGGGCTTGTAAGGGATAATCCTTTTATAAAAAGCGACATATTTATAGCCACACCAAACATGGCGCAAGCAATAAGGCGTGGCCAATCTTTACGGTCAATAGGCTCTTTAACCCATAAAAAATAGAGGCTTGCAAATAAAACAAAGGCGCCAACGGCGCGCATAACCACTAATGCCATCGGTGGCAACCATTCGGGTGTTATTTCTTTAACTACCAAATAGTTACATCCATAAATTAAATTTACAGCAGCTAGGGCTAAGTGAGCTTTTAGGTTGGCTTTCAATAAAAATATTTTGTGCTCAAAAGTAAGTTAGTTTATATTTGAATTAACAAGCAAAACATGATTACAAAAAAAGATAAGCGAATCAAGGTAAAAAAGGGAGAGGCTAAAATCTTTGATGCTAAAAAATATTTTGGGAAAGTAAAAATTGCCAATCCTATAGAAACTCAAAAAAAATTAAGAGATGAATGGTAATAGTGTATTTGTTGATACAAATATTCTTGTTTACCTCTTAAATGAAAATGAGAGTGCGTTAAAAATTTTAAACCATAAAAAAGTTTTCATTTCTGTTATTACCGAAATGGAAATGCTATGTAGTCATAAACTAACTGAAAGCGAGTTAGTTATTATACAATCATTGATAGATGATTGTATTGTTATCAACTTAAATAATGAAATCAAGCAAGAGGCGATTTACCTTAGAAGGCATTACAAATTAAAACTACCTGATTGTATTGTTGCGGCGACTGCATCCTATGTTGGGTTACCAATAATAACAGCAGATAATGATTTTTCGCAAATTGCAATGGAATACGAGGTACAATTATTTAGTCCAAACAAACATCTGGAATAATAAGCACCCCTACTTTTTGCTAATTGAGTGTAGTTAGCGTAAGTATTTTTATATTAGCGTTGTATGCCAAAAAATGATGCTTTTACAAGGGTTGAACCCGATATTAAAAAATGGCCAATTCATAAGTTATCGCAGGATAAGGATAACTTTTTAGAATTGTTTGTGGCTGAAAGTTTAAAGAGTATTAAAAGCCAATATCCAAATCCGCAGGCTTTGGAAGATGAATTGGTAAGTGCTGTTTACTCGGAAAACATCCGCCTAAAACAAAATCCGTGGAAAGTTGATAGCAAGGATGAAAAAGTGTTTTGGGGTAAGTTAAAAAAGGCATTAGTAAAACGAAGCTTGCAACCTGAAGCTGAAAGAGATGAAAGTATTCATGAAGAAATTGTAAAACGTTACGCCCAAGAAATTATGGGCAATTTTAATGAACGTACTTACAAATTTGCCGAAAAAGCTACGGCACAAGTTTTTAATCGTTTATTAAATCCTACAAAATTATTTGGGAATAAAGGCAGTAATCAAGGAGCGATTGAACGCATAAAATTGTTTGGCGAAATTGAAAAAATTCGCAGTCTATCCAAAAAAGGAACGGTTATTTTATTGCCTACTCATCATAGTAACTTAGACTCAATATTGATTGGTTGGGCAATTAACCATATTGGTTTACCTGCCTTTTTGTACGGTGCTGGGCTTAACTTATTTAATAGTAGCATTTTTGGTTTTTATATGAATCGCCTTGGGGCTTATAAAATTGACCGAAGAAAAAAGAACAAACTTTATTTAGAAACCCTGAAAACTTATTCTCGATTATCCATTCAAAGGGGCTGCCATACTTTATTTTTCCCTGGTGGTACGCGCGCTAGATCAGGACAGTTAGAAACACGATTGAAGTTAGGCTTACTAAGTACCGTTTTAGATGCTCAACGGCTGAATTTCACTAATCCTTTAAATGAGGAAAGCTCAAAAATATTTATTGTGCCTTTGGTTATTAGCTATCATTTTGTGTTAGAGGCGGGGCAATTAATTGACCAACATTTAAAGCGCAAAGGCAAGGAAAAATACTTTGTAGGAAAAGACTCAGTGCCAAGTGTAACACTATTTGCCAACTTTTTTAGAAAACTGGTAGGTAGCAAAACGGATATCGTTTTAAACTTTGGCGAGCCGATGGATGTTTTTGGGCAAAAACTAAATGCTGATGGCGAAAGTTTAGATGGTCATGGAAATGTAGTGGATATTAAATCTTTTTTTGAAAGTAATGGAAAAATTACTGACGACCCACAACGAACATCGGAATATACAAGGCTAATGGCTGATAAGGTTAAGGAAGCCTATTTGAAAGAAAATATGGTTTTAACCAGCCATTTATGTGCTTATTCCGCTTACGAAATTTTAAAGAAAAGGCATAGACGATTGGACATTTATGGTTTAATGCGTTTGCCTAAAGAGGATAGAGAAATTCCATATACGCATTTTATGAAAGTTATAGGTATTGTACTGGATGCTTTAAAAGAAAAATATGAGGAGGATGAACTGACTTTATCGCCGATGCTAAAGGAAAATAACTTGGAACAAATTGTTGAATATGGCATAAAAAATTTGGGCATTTACCATAATAAAAAACCGCTTTATAAAACTAAAAAAGGCGATTTAAGTAGCGAAGATATGAAGCTGCTTTACTTTTATCATAACCGTATGGTGGGTTATGGCACTAGCAATTATTTTTAAAATGGGGGATAAAAACAAATATGTAGGTGTTATTGGCTCGGGAAGTTTTGGAACTGCCATAAGCAATTTATTAGCAGAAAATAAACGGGTTTTGCTTTATACACGCCGTGAGGAAGTAAAGGAAGCTATTGAAAAAAAGGGGCTTCATAAGGGGCATAAAATGCACCCCAATATTGAAGTTACAATGGATTTGGACCGGATTGGCAAAGAATGCACCTTGATTTTTCCTGTTGTTGATTCAGCCAATTTTAGGAAAATGATGCAAACCTTATCGCCATTTTTAAAGCCTAGGCATATATTAATTCATGGTACTAAGGGTTTAAATTTTAAGGCGGGCTACACGCCAAATCATCAATTGCATTTAAGCCGAACGGAAATTAGAACCATGACCGAAGTTATATTGGAAGAAAGCGTGGTTTTAAGAGTGGGATGTCTATCTGGCCCCAATTTAGCAAGCGAAATTGCGCAAGGTTTACCTGCTGCTACAGTTATCGCAAGCCGATTTAAGGAAGTAATAAAAATGGGCATGGATGCCCTTAAAAGTCGCCGTTTTAGGGTTTATGGTAGTTATGATGTTTTAGGTGTAGAGCTTGCAGGGGTGCTAAAAAATGTTTTGGCCTTATCATCGGGTATGTTAGAAGGTAGAAACCTTGGCGAAAACTGCCGCGCCATGTTAATTACCAGAGGATTAGGAGAAATGGTTAAGTTAAGTAAGGCTTTAGGCTCCGATGGAACGGCATTTTTAGGTATAGCTGGTATTGGCGATATGATTGCTACTTGCTCAAGTAATAAAAGCCGAAACTTTACGGTTGGTAATCGGTTGGCAAAAGGAGAAACCTTAGAATATATTATTGAAACAATGAATGAAGTTGCCGAAGGGGTTAAAACCACCAAAATGGCATACTCCTTAGCGCAACATTATCACATTGAAACACCTATAATACGAACAATTTACCATATATTGTATGAAAATGCGTCAATTGATGAAAGTTTGATGTATTTGATGGAACACCATCACGAAGTTGATGCTGATTACCTTTAGTATTGATTTTTAGCTTGTTATACTTTAATATTGCTGTATGAGATTGATCTTCTTATTTTTTATTTTAGTAATCAATGTAAATAGTGGTTTTAATCAGTCTATTTCAATTAGTTTACCTGAAAGTGCACTTGAAGAGGATGTAATATGCCAAGAAATTGCTGTAATAGTTGACGAAATGCCAACATTTCCTGGAGGCTTTGATGCTATGATGAACTTTATAAGTTCAAATATCCAATATCCTGAGGAGGCTTTGAATAATGGGATTGAAGGAAGAGTTGTCATTAGTTTTGTAATCAATAAAAAGGGCGAAATCATCCAACCTACTATAAAAAGAGACATTGGAGGAGGCTGTGGTCAAGAAGGTTTACGCATCGTCAGTCTTATGCCAAAATGGACGGCAGGCAAACAAAGTAAAGAAAGCGTCTGTGTCAGCTACAACCTTCCCATAAAATTCAGCCTAACAAAAAATCAAAAATAATCAAACTATAACCACCCAAAAATCACCTTTTTGGTTCGATCCTAAAATCTTCGATTTACCCACCCTATTATCAATAAAACTTCTGGTTTGTTTATAAAAAACATGCGCCTTTACATCTTTAACCTCCACCAATAGTTTACCCAATTCACCTAAAATTGGCTTTATTTTATGCTCCAACTTATCGCAAACAACAATTAAATACTCGCTTGACAAATACAGGTATGCAATAGCTAACTCACTATTCTTAAACAATTGCAATATATCCGATGCTGTAAAATCACTCCCCAATTTGCAACTCACCATCACCTGCTTCTCCTTAAATATATAGTACGCAGGTAAATTTTTGTTTACTGCACCATGTACAAGCGTCCCCATGTTTTTTTTATTAATAAATGAACGTACACGCAATGGTATATCCGCACGCTGCAAAGGTGCTAATGTCTTCGGATGAATAACTTTTGCACCAAAATAAGTCAAATTTTTAGCGTCGCCATACCCCATTTTCTTTATCAATCTAGGATTAGCTATCACACGTGGGTCCGCAGTCAAAACACCATCCACATCCTTCCAAATTGTCAACTCTTCAGCACTTAAAACACTTGCTAAAATAGCCGCCGAAAAATCAGAACCCTCACGCCCTAAAGTGGTGGTGGTTCCTATATCTGTTCCCCCCAAAAAACCCTGGGTTATATAAACTCCTCTTTTAATGTGTTTTTTTACTTGCTTACTTGTCAATTTAAAATCTACTTTTCCTGAGCGATAAGTATGGTCAGTAGCAATTAATTGCCTAGCATCCAGCCAATTATTTTCAACTCCTTGCTCTTTCAAATAACCCGACAAAATAGTAGTTGTTGCTAACTCCCCCAAACTCACTATTAAATCGTAAGTATAATTTTGGTTACTGTATTTTTGCTTTACCAAAAACTCACAAACACTTAAAAATAAACTTTTTACTTTAATTTTAACTTCCCCTTCACTTTCAATAGCAAGCTCTTTAATTAAAGCTAAATAACTATCCTCAAATTCATCTAAAGCAGTTACAAATGCCTTTTTCGATTGATAATAACACTGCCAAACCAATTCCAACTCATTGGTACTCTTACCCAAAGCTGAAGCAACAACAACTAAATCTTGTTTACCCTTTGCATGCTTTGCAATTATGCCAGCTACATTTTTAAACCTATCTGCATTTGCCAATGAAGCACCGCCAAATTTAAAAACCTTCATTTAAATTATCACTTAATATTCAAGTAATTACTTATTTGCTCAAAATTCATTTTGCAATCAATCCATTCCTTGTCAAAAGTTAATCCATTTTTTGCATACAAATTTATAGCAGGCTCATTCCAGTCCAACACCTGCCATTTTATCGCCTTAAAATCATTATCATAAGCAAAACGAATAAGCACATCTAAAAATTTTTGCCCTAAGCCCTTTCTTCTAAATTTTTCCTTAACAACTAAATCATCCAAATACAACATTTTTCCTTTCCAAGTTGAATATGCCTTATAACAAAGTGCCATACCCGCAATTTGATTATCATCGGTTTCAGCCACCCAAAGCAAAAAATACTGTTCACGCCCAAACCCGTCTATAACAAATTGTTCAAGGTTATTTTCAACCTTATCAGCAGCATTTTCAAACTCCGCCAACTCATTTATCAATTCAAACACTTTTTCGCAGTCTTTTATCTGCCCTCTTCTAATCGTAAACCGCATATTTACACAAATTAACCAAATTAGGCTTCAAATTTTTAAAAGCTGCTCTATTTTGTTAACATTTGCATTACATTCCACTTTTCTTAAAACTTTATGAGGAACAAGGTTATCACCCTCGACGAATTTATCATCCAAAAGCAACAAGATTTCCCTTTTGCTTCAGGAGAACTTTCAGCCTTATTGCGAGATATTGGTTTAGCCGCCAAAATCATCAATCGCGAAATAAATAAAGCAGGATTAGTAGATATTTTGGGCAGTACTGGTAGCGAAAATGTGCAAGGCGAAGAAGTGCAAAAATTAGATGAATTTGCCGATAGTCAATTAATTTCATCACTTAAAGCCAGCGGCGAATGCTGCGGCGTTGCTTCAGAAGAAAACGACGATTTCATACCTCTTGCAAACAATGCCAAATATGTTGTAAGCATGGACCCTTTGGATGGCTCATCAAATATTGATGTCAATGTCTCAATAGGAACCATTTTTTCAATTTACCGAAGAATTAGCCCAATTGGTAAACCTTGTACCGAAGAAGATTTTTTACAAAAAGGAAAAGCCCAAGTTGCGGCCGGATATGTAGTTTATGGCTCATCAACCATGTTGGTTTATACTACCGGAAACGGGGTAAATGGTTTTACACTCGATCCATCAATCGGCGAATTTTGCCTTTCGCACCCTGATATACAAACACCCGAAAACGGTAAATATTACTCAATAAATCAAGGCTATCGCTCAAAATTTTCAGATGGCATCAATCAATATATTGATTATTGCCAAGGCTATACTGCCGAAAAAATTAAGCCTTTGGGTTTGCGTTATATCGGCTCAATGGTAGCCGATGTACACCGTAACCTAATTAAAGGAGGCATATTTATGTACCCCGATATGCAAGGCCACCCAAGCGGTAAACTACGCTTGGTTTACGAGTGCAACCCACTTGGCTATATTGTTGAACAAGCAGGGGGCAAAGCATCAAGTAACAACCAACGCATCCTCGATTTAAAACCGCTTGAATTACACGAACGCACACCTGTTTACATGGGCTCAAAAAACATGGTCGAACGTGTACTCAGTTACATAAAAACCGATTAGCCCAAGCTCAAATTAACAACCAATCATGTCCAAAAAACTAATACTTGTCACAAATGATGATGGAATAACTGCCAAAGGCATCAAATCATTAATTGAAGTAGCTAAAAAATTTGGGAAAGTAGTAGTAGTTGCACCCGATAGCCCGCAATCCGCAATGGGTCACGCCATTACCATATCAAAACCACTACGCGCTAAACAGGTAAACATTTTTCAAGATGTTGAAGCTTGGGAATGCAGCGGCACTCCCGTTGATTGTGTTAAGTTGGCCATCGACAAAATGCTGCCTCGCCTGCCTGATTTGTGCCTATCTGGCATTAATCACGGATCAAACGCATCTATAAACATTATATATTCAGGTACGATGTCCGCAGCTTTAGAAGGCGCAGTTGGCAACATCCCGTCAATTGGCTTTTCCTTACTTGATTACGCCGCCGATGCCGATTTTACGGCAAGCAAACACTTCGCTCAAAAAGTAATCGAAAAAGCACTCAATTCAGGCTTCCCAAAATCAAAGCTTTTTAACGTTAATATCCCCAAAGGAGAAATAAAGGACATCAAAGGCATCAAACTTTGCCGCCAAGCCAATGGGCATTGGAAAGAAGAGTTTAATGAAAGAATAGACCCTTTCAAAAGAAAATATTATTGGATGACGGGGCGTTTCATTAACAACGATTCAGGTAAAGATACCGATATTGTAGCCCTTGAAAACAATTACGTTTCTGTTGTACCAGTTCAATACGATTTAACTGCGCACGATTTTATAAAAGAACAAGAAAATAAATGGATTTTTTAGATAAGGATAGTGTACTTTTTGGCCTATTAATGTCAATAGCAGTAACATTCGTAGCCTTTTTTGCTTTTAAATGGTTAAACAGTTTTTTACTTGATACCCTTATGGATGGTATGCGCGGCTTCAGTTTCAGATTTGTTTGCATTTTAAGTGTAGTAGCCAATGTTGTACCAATAGCCATTTTCAACCGCCAATACCGCTACGATGCCGCTAAAGGAGCCATGTTTGGCACTATGTTCATGATTTTTGCCATCTTAATTTATTTTTGGGATCAATTTATGGCATAAAATACTTGCTATTGAATTTTCAAAAATACTATATTTGCACTCCAATTTTTTTGGCGTGGTAGCTCAGATGGTTAGAGCGTCGGATTCATAACCCGGAGGTCGGCAGTTCAATTCTGCCTCACGCCACCTAAAAATCAAGCATCATCTTTAACAAGATGGTGCTTTTTTTATTTAAATCATTAACCCAACTCCCTAAGCCTATAATCACCAATCGTTCTAAAATTGGTATAAGTCGTTTCTATCAATCCGTAATCAGGGTAAGTAACTTTAGCCAACTCGCTAACTAAACCTTTCGCCTCTTTCTCCTCATCATGCGTATTAATTAAGTGCTTCGGTTCAAAAACATCCAACAAATAATCCACATTCTTCATCCCCGGATTTACATGTCCTCCCATAAATTTAGGCAAAACAAAATGCGTAAAAGTCGTAAAAAGCGCATCCACCTTAAAATCGTTCACAAACGCCATTTGGTCACTACTCAACTTAAACCCATGCGGACTATAAAAAACGCTCCTGCCAAAACCATCACTTAAAAGCAACGAAAAATAAACAGGATCCAGCCTATTGCCAGGGTGCATAAAACCAAGCTCCACTCCTCCAGCCTTAGTTAAACCACCAGTTCCCGCCTTTTTAATTAACAGGATATTGCGCTTCGGAAAAACTTTAACAAGTCTTTTATATGCCTTAGGCGTAGCTAAGATGGGCTTATCCTTTGGTAGCAACTTCAGGGTATCCAAATGGCAATGATCCTCGTACGATTGGCTAATAATAATATAATCGTACTCAGGTAAACCGCTTATTGCAACAGGCTCAGTAGTATGCCATTGAATGTTTAACCATTTAAAACCATCAATTTCTGGTCCAACCAACCACGGATCAACCAATAAACGTGTACCGTTCATTTCAATCCACCAACTCGTGTCCATGGTCAAGCGTTGCACTTTAATCATACAACTATAATAAGCCCAATATCTCTTTTTTTAATTGATGCGCAATCATCACTCCTCCATCTCCTCGTTAATCATCCCGTAACGCACGTGGTTTTCCCACTTCCCATTTATCTTCAAATACTTGTCTGAAAAGCCCTCCTTTTTAAAACCCAATTTCTCAATCAACTCAATTGAGTTTTGGTTAAAAGGCATAATATTAGCCTCAATTCTATGCAATTGCAAATGCTGAAAAACATACTGGTTGGTTAGTTTTAATGCCTCCGACATATAACCTAGCCGCAAATAATCCTTATCCATTTTATAACCTAAATGGCATCCTTGATACGGGCCTCTAATAATATTTGTATAAGCAATATCTCCTATAATTTTAAGACCATCATTTTCGGCTTCAAAAAGCCAAAGTTTAACCATTAAGCCCTTTCTCATTAATTTAATATACTCACCTAACAGTTTTTGTTGATGAGCTAGGGTAAAATACTCTTCACCGTAATCGGGCACCCACTGCTTAAAATGCTCTTTATTTCGCTGATAATAATCAAGTACAAGAAATGCAAAATCCTCATCAAGAGTTTTTAAAATTAACCGCTCGGTGGTTAACTCAACTTGTTTTGATATTTTACTTAAAACTGCTACCATAACAACAATTTTATACTGGAATAACGGCCATTGTTAAACGACAAACGCAGACCAATTTATTTTGATTGTCAGTAATTTTAATTTCCCAAACATGCGATCGCCTACCTATATGTACCGCTTTCGCCGTTCCTGTTACCGTTCCGCCTTCTTTTACCCCCCTAATATGGTTGGCATTTATGCTTTGCCCAACGCAATAATACTTGCCCTTTTCAACACATAAAAAAGATGCTAAACTACCTAACGATTCAGCTAACAATACTGATGCCCCACCATGCAACATCCTAAACGGCTGCACCGTTCTATGATCAACAGGCATAGTACCCCGTAAAAAATCGTCGCCCATTTCGGTAATTTCTATCCCCAAATGCTCAACCGCACAATCACGATTCATTTGCTTAAAATCGTCCACGCTAAATGCCACTTTCCAAATACTCACAGGTAGTTTCTTCGTTTTGTATCACTAAAATGTCCTAAAAAGGTGGTTAATGCAAGCTTTTTATTTCAACACTTATGTTGATAATTATTTAATTTACAGCTCAATTAACTGAAAAATGACACCTAAAAGAGCCAATAAGTTTAAAACAGTTATCAAAAAAAAACAGCCCAACCTAACAGTTGTAATGGAAAACGTGCACGACCCCCACAATATATCGGCGGTTTTGCGCAGTTGCGATGCCGTAGGTATAAAAGATGTGCATATTATTTACACCGATCCGAATCTTAGGCGCAGACTCGGCGAAAAAAGTTCTGCCAGCGCAAAAAAATGGATTGATGTGCATTATTACGACAATATCGAAGATTGTTTTAATCTACTTAAACAGCAAGAAAAACAAATATTCACCACCCATTTAAGCAACAATGCCAAAAACATCTATCAAATGGATTTTTCAGGCAAGGTAGCCCTAGTTTTTGGCAATGAAAAGGATGGAGTGAGCAATGAAGCAGTAGCATTAGCTGATGGCAATTTTATCATCCCACAAGTAGGCATGATTGAAAGCCTTAATATATCTGTAGCATGTGCTGTAAGCCTTTACGAAGCCTTTCGCCAAAAACAGCAAGCAGGGCATTACCAAAACCCCCAAATGAGTGATAACGCACAAAAAGCCCTTTTTAATAATTGGGCCGAACGTTAGTCTAAACAAACTAAACCAAGCCAATTCAAAAAAGCCCTACCTCAACAAAGTAAAATTCCCCTTCATTACACGATTCTCTCTATCGTCCTCAATATAATTGTAATTCACAACATACAAGTAAACACCCAACTCTTGTGGTTCACCTTTAAAAGTACCATCCCAACCTTCGCTAATATTACTCGTTTCAAATAACTTCATCCCCCACCTGTCATACACTTGAAAATTGAATTTATCAATTAAAAAGCCAGTAATCCTAAACTCATCATTAAACCCATCGCCATTAGGGCTAAAAGCCGTTGGTGCCACTAAATTAGCTAATTCAAGCACCTCAACAGTAACTGAGCCAGCCTCCGTACAACCCGATTCATCATCAACCATATAAGTCATTGTTACCTCAGGATTTGCCATAACCATCTCCCCTGTTTCTGATGAAAGCGTTCCAACTGGCGACCAAGTATAAGTACCAAAACCATTACTTGCAATAAGCGTTGTAGTACCACCAATCGGTATCGACGGTGGTTCAGCCACAGCTTCAATTACTGATGGTTGTAAAACAGTAAGTACAACCGTTTCGCTTATTGTTTCACAATTCGTGCTCAATTCAGCTACAATCTCAATATCGCCCTCATCAATTAAGCTTGGTGTATAAGTAACATTCAAACCAGTATCAATATCAAATGTTCCCCCACCGCTCGATGTCCAATTAATACTAGCCGTAGGGTTATTAGTTGTAGCACTAAAGCTTGCCACCTCATCAACACAAATAGTAGCATCTTCAGCAATACTAAAGGTGTTTTGCTGCTCTAAATACTCAACTGTGTACAATACCCCATCGGCACAATTCCCATTATTTCCAAAAAACACCGTAACATCAATGCTCGTTTCCGTTGTAATAACCAATTGATTTCCATTTTGTATTACCCCCGCATTTGCTGGTGCAAAAAATTCAATAGGAAAATCTCCACCATCAATTATCGCCGACTCCCCAGGGCAATTAATATATAAATTTTCAGCACTAGGTTGGTCTAGTACAACCAAATTAATAGTATCCTGTGCATTACAACTACCATTAACACCCGAAAGTACAATGCTTGTATCCTGCGGTAATGCCAAATCAATAGTCAAATCCTGCCCCAGTGTATCGCCACTTGCAAGGTCAATCCAATAATAATCTACAGCATCACCATTAGCCGTTAGCGTTGTAACATTACCTAAACATAATGAGTCAATTGATGCCGATGCAATAACCGTTAAATCAGCAACGCTTTCAACAAAAATCGAATCCGTAAATACGCACGTTCCAAAAGTACCCGATACCACAGCCCAGCCATCATTATTAGGAGGATAAACAACAAAAACTGAATCAACTAATGTTGTTGAAATATTCCCATCATCAACCCAATTATAACTATCTAAGTTTGGCAAGCTAATTATAGCCGAATCCGCGGGGCAAAGCCCAATCGTTTCAACAGGCAAGCCATCCATTGTTATTCCACCCGCACTATTTACATTAATTGTAAAACTTGCAGCAGCCTCGCAGCCTTCAGTATCGGTTATTGTAAGCGTGTAAACCGTAGTTTCAGTTGGCGTAAAAATCGGAAATTCAATACTAGCATCAGAAACCCCAGTTGCAGGTACCCACTCATAACTATCAATAGGATAATCGCTCGCAGGAATTATTAAATTACTTCCATTAAGTATATATGGGTCACCAGCACAAACCACAGGATCAAATAAAAACACCAAATCCAAATCCACTTCATTAATCAAAAAGTTCACATCCATCGTACAAACACTATCCAACCCATAAGCAATAACCGAATAAATGCCCGCAGCCGATACCACCGACGAAGCCGTATCATTTATCCCAATAATTGAAGTACTATCAGTCCATTCATAAGCAACACCACCCTCAAAACTTACATCAATAGTATCACCATAAGCACAAACCTCAAGCGGCAATGGCACTATATTCGCATTCACTTCAGGATATATAAATAAAGTATCCCAAACATACGGGCGGCAGCTAGGGTCAATAGGTAAACCAGCTAACATTGAGTAGATAAATAGGGTATCAATTTCACCACTATTATTAGTTGGCATTGGCACATCAGGAAATACAATCTGCAAACCATCCGTAATGCTCACATCTAAAAATGTAAAATCAACTAAACTATAAGGATCCAGCAATGTATCATTTGTAGCATAACCCAATACAAAATCAGTCCCAATAACAGCATCCGAGTTAACTATAAAATCAACCTCTTCGCCCGAACATACCAGGTCATCAAAAGTTATAGCAGTAATCTCAGTACAATCTAAACAATTGTTAACATTAACATCAACCTCAAAAACTTGAACATCAGGGCAGGCATAACCAGGTATTGTTGATACCGTATATTCAATGGTATAAACACCAGGTAAAATACCCAAAGTATATAAGGTATCATTACTTATATAAGATGGTAAAGGCAATGGGTTTGCACCTGAAATTGACCAACTACCGCCTAAAGTTGTTGTTCCCAAATACAAATCAGGTAAATAAACCGATGCAATTTGCCCACCAATTGTATCATTACATATTGCAGGTATTAATGGCGATGTTACCGCCGAAATCGTATCCCAAATTTGCACAAAAACACTAGTACTATCAACACAATTAGCTTGATTAGGGTAACCCACCCAATACTGAAACTCGTAAATACCAACTGCTTGAAAAACAGGGTCAAATTCACCAGCCGCAGCATCAAAAGCCCCTCCAACTGATGGCACTGCCGAAACCTCCGTCCAAACACCGCCAGCATCTTGTCCAAAAAGCATATCGCTCAACACATAAGGGGCTGTAATAAAAGGCTCTTGGCAATAATCCGCTGTATCATTACTAAACACACCAGCCGTTGGTGGTGGTAAAATCTCAATTAAAGTTGATGCCGTATCAATACATGCACCAGATGCTATGTCTATACCAATTCCATTTATTATTCCATTAATATTACCAGCACCAAGGTTTACTCCGTCGGCACCTAAATAGCTTATACCATATACATAATACGAACCTACTGCTAAAGCCCCCGAACCCCCAATTTCATCAACTAAATCAAAGGTATCAAAGCCAATTCCATTAATCTCAAGATAGTTTCCAGCAGCATCTGTCAACACATAAATGTAATTATAGTCCAAATCTCCAGCAACCGCCGAAGTATTCGTAATTGGTATATCCAAAGTATTGCCCTCACAAATAGGGCTTAACGCCGTAACAACACCAGCATCAGCATTACAAAGCCCACAACCAGATGGCACCTGTACCGTTAAAGGTATGCTAAGGCTGCACCCACTATCCAAGTTAATAGCCGTTACATTATATGATACAACGTCCGAAGGAGCAGCAAAATCAATCACATCACCATCATTAACCGTAATATCAGTAACACTATAGGCAGCTGAAACCGCAGTCCCCCCTATCTGAATACCATTAACATTTGGCTCAATCATATTATCATCAACCAATATTTGAAAATAAATACTATCCCCATCTACCGAACAATCAACCTGATTAGCCACCAATGTTAAACTTGGGCTTGGCATTGCAACAACAGTTACCGTATCAAACAAAGCAACATTTTCACAATTTGTTGCATCCGAAATTGAAACCAAAGCATAAACACCTGGCACGTTCGTTACAATAACATCCGATATAACACCATTAGGCATTTGCAAAGTATCTTGGTCGCCATTGCTTAGGTTAATGTAAATAATTTCCTTATCGCCATTCCCATCTGCTTGAACTTCTATCGTTGCAAAATCACCCAAATTTTCAGCACAAAACACCGTATCAATCGGATTAAAATTAGCCGTAGGATTTGGCGAAAAATCAATAATAAAAGTTGTGTCTTCAATACAACCTAAAGCATCTTCAATGGTAACTATCACATTCATTGCTGGCGATGAAGCATTCAACAATGTCCCATCAAAATCAGCAAACGAACCATCAGGATTATAGCTTAAAAACACACTTCCATAAGTCGTCTCATTCCATGTCCATGTTAATGGTGCATTCCCACCGCTAACTGTCACATAATCAATCAACGGAAAAACTGATGGAGGATTACCACAATAGTTTATCGGGTTACCTTCCAAAGTAAATGTTATCGGGTTATCATCGCAACTTGTACACGGCTCAACTGTAACTGTCGAACTCACCACATTACTAGCGCAGCCTCCATTGCTAACCATCACCCAAATAGTTGTATCCCCTTCCGCTAAGTTGGTTAATGTCAAATTAAAATCAAATGGTCCTTCTGCAATAATCGCAGCAGGATCAATTGCAGGGTCTTCAAAATACCACGTAAAAGTTGGGTCTCCTGGCGGGTTGGTAATTGTAAAAGTAACATCGCCACCACAATCAGGTGTAGCATTGTCAACGCTCACAACTGGGTCAGCGGCAAAATTGTTTACAGTAATTAAAATCTCATCCGATGCTTGGCATAAGCCCCCATCATCAACCGTTAAAGTATAATCAAACAAACCAGATATACCACCAGTATTGGTAAATAATGGCATAGCAGGATTGCTTAAATCTAAATAAGTCAAAGCAGGGTCAATAACCGATGTCCAAACATAATTATAAGTCGGGTCGTAGTTTATAATAATTGGTAAATCATCCCCTTGGCAAATCGTAGTATCGTTCGGCAATTGGGCAAACAAATCAAAGCCAACAATCGCACAATCGCAATCATAAGGTAAACCCAATGGCGCATTTACACTTTGGCAAGCCAATGCAGCAGGCGCATTAGCATAGGTAACTGTAAAATCAACCGTACCCATTGCATTAGCAGGAGCATTAAAAGTTGTTCCATTACCCATATCACCATCAGTGCTTAAATAAGATACATTTACCTCGCTTGCTGGGCAACCAGGGTCAATGCTCACCACACATTGTCCCGAATCAACCACAGTTGGTACCAAATCAGCATAAATAAATACTTGAAAACTTCCCGTTTCCTCCCATGTTGCATCATCCGCACAGGTAATCAAGTAGTTAATAGCCAAGGTATCTGTACAACTAACGGATGTTACAGGGGCATTGTAAGTATAAATATTCGTACCTGCAACTACCGGAATTAAAGTTTGATTACCATTACTATCACTAATAAATAATGAGTCGATATTTGTATCATCAACAAAATTAAACTGAAGCTCAACTACATCACCATCACAAAAATGCGTATCATTAATAACAGCATTCGTAAACTGTGGGCAAATTGCCGCACAATCCACTACTATATTCCCCGAAACCGTACTATCGCAAGCCGCAGGCACATTCAGCGTTTCATTTACAACTATAAACTGAACAGAATCTATCTCGCCAGAAGCCAATATAAAATCATTTCCTAATAATGGAGGATTTGCATCGCTCAAAACATCAAAATAAACTGCAAATTCAGGGCAATCAGCAGTAGCCGTTACCGAGCAATCTGTTGATGAGGTGCTAAACGTTACATCAGGATAAACCGTTACTTGGAAACTACCTGTAAACGTAACCGTATTATCGGCTATGCAGGCTGCATTATAGCTAATCGTTTGCGTTTCCGTACATCCTCCAACTGATGCCGCAACATAATTCAAGGTAGCCCCCACTCCATTCAACGATCCATCAACCGCCCAACTTACATTAACTAAAGAAGCATCATCAAAAACCAGTTCAAAATCTAGTACATCACCTTCGCAAACAAATAAATCTGTTCCAACATAATCAAGCCCATTTAACAGAGTATCAACCAATTCAGGGCAATTTAATGGACAATCAAAAGCTTCTGCAAAACCAAAATTAAGGCAATTTAAAGGCGTATTCGGATGATTATAAGTATAATCAAAAAGCACAGTTCCGCTTTGCCCAGGCAGTACATTTACCGTATTTCCTATTCCAGCATCATTGCTTGTATCATCAAAATTTATTAGGTATTCAATATTATATTCAGGGCAATTTTGCGATACTTGAATTTGGCAACCCGTATTTGAAACAACCGAAGCATTGATAGGCTCAAAAGCGGTAATATCAAAACTTGCCGAAGTTACAATACTATTATCATCGCTACATACCACAAAATACTCCAACTGCAAAGTATCAATACAACTAACACTGTTAATAGGTACTATTACAACGTTATTAGCATTGGCACTTCCACTTGTAAACTGAACTACCCCATCCAATAACACATAAAAACTATCAACCTGAACTTCATCTGTAATATCAACCGTTAAACTTACCGCTTCGCCTTCGCAAACAAAGGCATTATCAATTAAAGCATTGGTTACAGTTGGGCAAAAAGCACCACAGTTAAAATTCTCTGTAAAAATCAAGGTATCGCAATTAGCAGGAACATTAGGATCTGTATTCACAATTGTAAATTCAATTGTTCCATCTTGCCCAGTATCAACATCAGCCGAAAAACCAACTCCTGTATCAGTTGTTGTATCCGAATAAGTAGCCACCCAGCTTGCTGCAAATTCGGGGCAATCTTGATTTACTTGAATAGTACACCCATTATTTGAGTTAACAGGCGCAGTTACTGCCGAATAAACATTTACATTAAAACTACCCGTTTCAATTACAACGCCATTATCTGTACAAACTGTTTCATAAACCACCGTATGTATTTCAGTACAACCAGTTGATAATGCAGTAAATACATAAGTGTTCGATGCCGCTACCAACACCCCATTTAAAAACCAATTAGTTGTAACATTAACATCATCAAAATTCAAGGTAAAATTCAAATTCTGCCCCTCACAAACAAAAACCTCCGAGTCATTAAAAGGGCTACCATTCAATAAAGTATCAACTAAACTTGGGCAATTAGGACAAGCATAAAAATTATCAACCATTATCAAGGTGTCACAAAATATATCAACTGGCACATCAGGATTAACCACCATTAAATCAAAAGGCCCAGTATCACCATTACTTAAAAACATGGTATCAGCCAGCACAAAACCACTCCCTGTATTAAAGTAAGTATCAAAATTCGGGCAAGGATTGGTTGAAATATAGCAATCATCAACCACTTCGTTAACCACTAATGGTGCTGAAATTTCAGGATATACAATTAAGTTATAATTTCCTGAAATATTACCAGCAGGGTCGGCATCACAAACTATTTCGTATGAAATAGGAATGCTTATCGGATTACAAGTAACATTAGCATCTGGTGTATAAATTAATGGATTAACATTGTTAAATGCAGGGCCATTATTTACCACCCAGTTTATATCTCCAAGTGCGTCATTATCCAAATCCAACTCAATTGATAATTGTTCCGCGCTACACATATGTATATCCGTTCCACTTATTGGATGCGAAAAAATACTATCCTGTAAAACAGGGCAAGCACAATTGTAGTTATATACAAATGAATTGCTTTGGATATTGGGCATAATACAACCCGCAGGCGCACTCAAATTATTAATTGTAAACGTAACATTACCACTACCATAAGTATAGTTGGCAGCATAAGCGGTATCATAAGGTCCGATACTAAAATTACCCTGATCATCCACCCACGTAACTTCAAAATCATCGGGGCAAGCAGGAGTTATAACAATATTACAAGTACCCTGCCCCATTACATTTGGAGCAGGTATAGGCGAGTAAACTGTAAAAGGAACCGAACCGCTCGCCACTAACGAACCCTGGCAAATCACCTCATAATTTGCTGCATACTCTTCAGGGCAAACGGCTGAATAAAAGAAGCCCGATATAGGATGCGACAACACTTCGCCGCTACTTGTACTTCCATCAGGAAACATCCAATTAACAATATAAGGATCCGTACCCGCCACTAAATCCACTACAAGGTTTAATGAACCATTCAAGCACAATTGGTCATTTATAGCACTTACCGAATTAATAGTTGGGCAAGCATCAGCACAACTTTCCGTTATCAACTGCACAAAATTACTCTCACAAATACCATCGTTAAATGTGCCATAAAAAGTATCAACCCCAATCACATAATCAGCTGGGGCAATTTCAATTGTATCACTATTGTACCATGCACTAACCCCAGCAATAGTAGATAAATCAAATGTTCCAGTAACATTATCAACACACTCAGTAGCATTATTTAATACAGGTGGTGGCGGGGCTAAGTTAATAGCCAATGTTATTGGCGTTACATCCGATCGGCAGCCAGCAGCATTAACAGCTACTACATAAAAATCAGTAGTAAACGAAAAAGTAGGTAAAGTATCCAATACCGCCCCTACATTAAATAAAGTAGCGTTAGTTGTATCATTACCATTATACCACAAATAAGTATCCCCTAAATCATCAACCGTTAATTGCACCGAATCTGGCGAACCCGTACAAAAAGTTGTACCCACTGGGTTACTTACTATCGGCGAAGGCACCAAAGTCATTGATACAATTGCCGTATCAGTACAATTATTGCCATTCTCTTCAACAACAGCATAAACCGCCATGCTACTTGTTAAATTATAAGCCGATGGATTAACTATTGGATTAGTAGCACCTATATCCGTAAACCACGAAATAGTATTAATAACACCAGTCATCACATCAAAAGCAAATTCTGCATCTAAATCAATAGTTGCACTTCCAGGAGCATCTTCACAAACTTGTGCAATAATATCATCAGTTGGTGGTTGAGGATTAATGTCCAACTGCACTTCAACAAAGTTTTGGCAAGTTGCGCCAGCATTTTGCACCTGAGCGTAAACACTGCTTGCATTGGCGGTATAAGCATTTGGAGTGCCTATAACATCTGCCGCATTGTCGCTGGTCGTCCAATTGATAAATGTTAAACCATCGGCAGCAATGGCTGCATTTAATGTTGTTAAATCAAAAATTGCCGCAGGTTGCCCACCTTGAGTTGTTGTAGCGCACTCACTAAGTGGACCATAATTAAAGCTTGAAAAATCAATGTATTCAAGTGAAATGGCAGCCGTATCAAGGCAACCATTCGCATCCTCAACCACTAAATTCAAAGTAGTATTCGGCCCCGTATAAGGCGACGCAACAGGGCTAAACCCTATATCGTACCAGTTATTATTTACACCGCTCGGAGCAATGCTACCTGCAATCGCATCTAAATCAAAATTAGCTGATGCTCCAGTACAATCACTAACTGTTTGCTCTATAACATCAACTACATCATACAATAAAATATCAAATGAGTTATTACCCGGAATACTAAAACAAGCCCCAGCTGCAGGGTTAACTGTTATTGAATAATTACCTGCCGTTGCAGTTGTTAAATCACCAATACCAGTTGTAGTATTAAACCAAGCCGTACTTCCACCACCGCTACCAATGCTAATATCCAAACTACTTGCACTCACAACAGGGTTAATATTCGTAGCCAAGTCAAAACTGTTTTGGCTATTCAAGCAAATTTCAACAGGGTCAGCAATAATACTAACGGGCGTAACTGGGTCAACTGTAATACTAAACGAATCTACCTCGCAAGTATTAGTAGCCGTAAAATAATACTCAAAACTCCCCACCGAAGCGGTCGATATTTGTGTAACAACAACCGATGCTTCATTTGTCCAATTTCCTGAATTACCGTTAACCATCGCTGGTAAATTCGGCTCAACATCTCCTTGACAATAAGTATCGCTTAAAGCCGCCGTTTCAGGTGCTGGGTTATCATTCAAATCAACATAAACCGTTGGGTTAATTTGAATGCAAGTAAAAGCGGTATCCATGCAAATCCCCTCGTTACCAAAATCAGTAACTAATTGGTTAATAGTGTTAATAGCACCAAAACTTAATGGCGATGCCGCAAAAGCAGTTTGGTCATAGCCCAAAAGACCTATGCAATAGGTGTTTACCCCTGTTGTATTTATTTGAAAAATAGGATTTGTATTTTCGCTAACAAAGCTTATCGGTTGCGTCTCCGTTGCTGGGTCGCTATAAACAATCCATTGAAATTCAAGGTTAGCAGGCACATTCAAGCCTTCAATTGTAAATACTGATGGGTCCCCAATTAAAACATCGTATTGTTGGCTTAATGGTTCGCAAACTGTAGTATCAGATGCGTTAAAAAATATCTCAAAATCTGTTGAAGTACAACCTGAACAAGCCGCCGAGCTTGCATTAAAATTATATGGTGCTGAAACCTGGCAACCATTACCATCAGTATAGGTAAAATACAAACTAATACTGCCATTAAAAGTTAAAGGAGATACGGCAGTTGTATCAATAACATTAACTGGTCCCGATAATATATTCGGGTCAACATAATGCCATATATAATCACCTCCTGTAAACCCATTATTGGCAGAAATTGCTGCTTCAAATTGAGAAAAGTAATAACTAACTACTCCATCATCACAAACCTGAGCAGGCTGAGTGCCACTTGCATCAGGCAATGCAAAAAAGTTATCTACCACATTAGCAACATCATTAAAAGTATCGCTGCAATTAGCCGCATTACTTACTAATGTTAAGGTATAATTACCAGGCACATTCGTTGTCAAGGTATCATATTGCCCAACAACTGATGCTTGTATCGTATTTCCATCAGGGTCGGTGTATTCATAAGTGTAAACCCCATTTGTACCGAAATCAAACACTACTTGCCCTGCATCAATACCATTACAACCCGTAATGTCTGATAAGGCGGTTGCTGTTGCCGTAGGGTTAGGCTGTACATTAATCACCAAATCCGTCGGTAAATATTGCGCACAAGCAGGATTCGTGAAATTTGTCAAACCAGTTAATTCAATTGTATTAGCACCCAAACTCAAATGGCTTGAGTTAATCACAACATTAGGTAAATCCGTACCCAATGCTGGCGCACTAGTTGCACTATTAACACCATTTACTAAAAAGTCCGTCGAAAAAATCCCCCCACTCAAACTAATACCCGAAAGCTCAAGCTCAACGGTAACATTCTCTCCTTCACAAACCGTAATCTCTTCGGGTGTAAATTGCGCATAAGGGCATGTTAAGGTTACGGCTATTGGGTCAGTATATGGTTCCTCGTCATTAGAGTCTCCACCATCAGGGCAGTTATTTTGAAAAGGCTCAATAAAACCTCTTATAAATATGGTTTGGTCGCAAAAAGTACTATCCGTAGGAAAAGTAAAATCTGGTACAGCCCCTGAAAAAACCGAAGGAAAACATTCGGGAGTTGGTATCAAATTACCAGAAATTTCTAAGTTATCAATACGCGTTGCTCCATTAACATTTTGATTATTGAAAAAGTAAATCCTAAAACAACCCTGCGCATTTGTTGAGCTTCCAAAATCGTAATTAGCATTAAAACTAACCGCCCCCGAATCAAAATTTTGCCATGCCTCATTATTAGGTAAAACTGCCGTACCTACTACTTGCGATGTCGCAAATCCATCATCCGAAAAACTAATCTGCATATCAAATGGCCCTGCTGCTGAACGCCGGTAATCAAAAGTAAAATTGGTTACTTCCATATTCCAACACGGATCCATTGTTAAACAAGTTTCATAATATTCATTTGTTTGTAAAGCCCCAGTTGGCCAATCTTGCCCCCAATAGGCATTACCAGGGTTACCACCAACAAATGTAAAATCCGTTTGAGACGCACCTATAACAACGGTACTTCCCGCTGTAATGTTTGGTGCAGTAGTAGTTGCGCTGTTAACACCATCAAAATTATAGGCAATTGAAAACAATTCTGGCGGCGGAGCTGAAGTTCCCGTTGGTATAATCGCAGTACCCATATAAGTACCATTTGCAGGGTCAGTTTCCGTGTTATTGGCAAAATAGTACCAACTCAAATCGCCAGCAGGTGGCAAGCTATCGCCTGAAAAACTTAACACAATATCATCACCAACACAAGTAGGAGTACTCGCCAATCCTTCAACATAATTTTCAGGGCAAGGCAATTCATTTTCGCAATTATCTAACACAGTAAATGAAACTGTTCCAGCACCACAACCGTCAACTTCAATCGTATAACCGTTTGATGTACTTGGATCGATAATAAACAAACCCGTCGTATTCGTTTCTATAGGTGTGCTAGTATCATCTAACAAAATATAAGTAGCATTTCCTGCACCGGTCACCAAACTAGCCACATCAATCACTCCACTTGAAAAAGGTCCTGTACTACAATCAATCGTATTGCTTCCAACAATCGCTAAATCATCATAAACACAAACTTCAAAAATGCCTCTTTCATAACATTCGTTAGTCGCCGTTCCTGGCAAGCCAAACGAGCCGTTACAAGCTGAAAAATCCGACCATTGCGCCCTAAAGTCATAGCAGCCTTCAGGCAATGCCGATAAATCATCAATATTCAAATCAAAGCTCAACAAAGTTTCTCCTGGCGACGGGCTACTTATCGTCCATGCACTATAACTATCTAATCCTTGGTTATAAAACCACGAACCCGAGTTCCCATCAAAATCCATTACATTAGGCTCAACTGCTTGGTAGTTAAATACTGTTGTGCTATAAGTAAACACCGTACTTCCTGGTGCAAAATCCGATTTACAAACCGTTAAATCCTGCAAATTCCATGTATAAGCAGTACTATTATTGTCAGCCCCCGGCGTAGGGTGGTTATCAGTACTCCATGTGTTTGTTCCTAAATCATAAACATAGCTTGTATTACAACCATTTAAGTCACCAAACAACTCAGTATAAGCAGTATTTGAATAAACAGGAACCACCAAATCACCAACAGCATAACCACAATTTGCAGCATTAGGGATAACCGCTACATCCGAACTTGATAAATCACCCAATGTACTTGGTAAACTAATATCAGGACTCGTCGTTCCACCACTCCAGTAAAAAGCTGCGCTTTCTGTACCATTATTATAAATCGTTCCAGTATTATCAAACAAAATCACCATATCTCCTTGCAAGCCACCACCATTCGGATTGCTTAAAGTAAACCCTTGGTCACCTCCCTCATAAAAAGAAAAATTTGCAGGATCGCAAACATCAAAATCAATTGGTAAACCAGGATAATCGCAATTCAAACAACTCAAACCATCAGCACCCGCATTTGGAGGACCACAATCAATCGCACCACTATTTCCCCCATCGCTACAACCAATTATAAAATACTGTCCGGGCGTTATAATTGTACCAGCAGGAAAAACAACCGCCCATTCCGCATTCGTTAACACCCAACACCCAATATCAACAGGTGCCCCTCCATCATTATATAACTCAATAAAACCATCATTAACACTTTCACTCTGGCCTGAATCGGCACTAATTTCGGTTATATAAACTTGGGCATTAGCATTAAAGCATATAATCAAAAAACAAAACGTTAAAAGGAGAAGCGATCGAATCATAGTTAATTAGTGTTTCGGCTTACAAAACAACATATAAACTACAGCAAAATCTTTAAATAATGCTTTAAATTATCATTATCAAAAACAATTTGTTAAAGTTTAAACACAAAAACTTCAATTTCATGCAAAATCAAACAATTTACCAACCTTCGGCATCATCGTCAATCACATTTTTTTGCGAGTCATCTGCTGCTCCATCCATCGGATATTCATGATTAAATGTATCAAAGTCATATTCAGGCATCAACTCTGTTTTCACATAATCAATTACATCTTCTAAACCCAAAATAAATTTATTGAAGTCTTCTTTGTAAAGGTGTACTTTATGGCGGATAAACTGGTTAGTATCAAATTTCCGCTTGCTTTCTGTAATCGTAATAAAAAAATCTTCCGACCGCGTTTTTTTAACATCGATAAAGTAAGTGCGTTTTCTCCCAGCTCTTATTTTTTTTGAGTAAACATTTTCGCGGTTATTATAACCTTTATCGTATTCCACCTTTTTATAGTTTAGCGTTTAACAAATTTAAAAATTATTTGCTTTTAACCAACTATTTCATCAGCATGTTCTTGTTCTTGCAGTTGATAAAAGTCAAAATAAATACCTTTTTTATCAATCAGCTCATCATGCGTCCCCATTTCGGCAATCGCACCTTTTTCAAGCACAACAATTTTATCAAACTTTATTAACGAAAAAATTCTATGAGTAATAATAATAGCGGTCTTGTCCGCCAATTCATTTCTAAAATGCGTTAAAATTTGCTTTTCAGTATTCGCATCCACTGCCGACAAGCAATCATCAAGCACCAATAGCTTAGGCTTTTTAATCAATGCCCGTGCAATTGAAATACGCTGCTTTTGCCCGCCCGAAAGCGTTACCCCACGCTCCCCAACAATAGTATTATAACCCATCGGTAAATCACTAATTTCATTATGGATTGATGCCGCCTTCGCTGCCGCCCTAATCTTTTCCTTATCAGCTTCATCCCTGCCAAAAGCAATATTATTCTCTACCGTCTCCGAAAACAAAAAAACATCCTGCGGCACATAAGCCGTCTGCTCCCTAAAATCATTTAGGTTAATGCTGTCTAGCTTTTCCCCATCCACAAATATCTCCCCACTAGTAGGATCATAGGCCCGCAATAATAATTCAGCTAAAGTTGTTTTACCACAACCCGTTTTACCAATTACAGCAACCTTTTCGCCTCTCTTTATACTTAAATTAATACCCTTTAAAGCATGCACCCCCGTATCAGGATACACAAAATCAATATTCTTAAACTCAATATCCCCTTCTAGCTCAAAATCTTCCTTCGCCCTGTTTACAATATCAGCTTCAACCTCCAAAAATTCATTAATTCTTTTCTGCGATGCCGATGCACGCTGCACAATACTGGCCACCCAACCTATTGATGTTACAGGCCAAGTTAACATATTAACATAAATAATAAATTCAGCAATATTACCAGGGCTAATTGTCCCACGCATCACCTCCAACCCACCAATATAAATAGTTAAAATAGTACTAGTACCTACCAATAGCATCATTAAAGGAAAAAACAAAGCCTGTACCCTTGCTAAGCTCAAAGTTTTGCCTCTATAATCCAATGCCTCCTTTTCAAAAAACGCCAACATCGGCTTTTCCTGCACATAACTTTTCAATACCCTTATCCCCGAATACGATTCCTGTGCTACGCTTGTAATCTGCGACAATTGTCGCTGTATCGCCTCACTTTTTTTATTAATAATTGTACTTACATAATAAATTGATATTGATAGTATTGGCAAAGGCAACAACACATACAATGTCAACTTAGCATTAACACTTATCATCGTTCCAATTACCATTACAAATAGCACCACCAAGTTAATGGTGTACAAAATTGCAGGACCCAAATACATTCGCACTCTCGATACATCTTCGGTTGCCCTATTCATCAAATCCCCCGTTTGGTTACGCTTATAAAAAGCCGTACTCAATTTTTGATAATGAGCATAAACCTCATTTTTTAAATCATACTCAATAAACCGCGACATAACAATTAAAGTTTGCCGCATCAAAAACATAAAAAAGCCCCTAGTTAAAGCCAACACTAAAACCGTTGCCCCAAACATTAGCAATGCCCACGAAAAAAACCCATAAAACCTAGCCTGCAAATCCGTCCCCTCCAGCATTTGATAATAAGCAATATTATCCTTAATAATATCAAAGGCCGCCCTAATAACCTGCGGCGGATACACCCCAATAATATTAGAAATGGTAACAAACAAAACCCCTAGCCCAAAACGCCACTTATACCTCCAAAAATATTTATTAAGATAAGCTAACTCCTTCATCCGCCCTGCAAATATAGCTTGGTCGGGCTTAGCATTAACCAATTATAAAATAGCCTTTACTTTTCAACTTACATAAAATCATAACTAATGCTCAACCATCAGTTTCTCTGTTTGCGTGTAATTTGATGTAGTTAAGGTTACTAAATACAAACCTGTTGGAAAATTTGAAATATCCAACTCAGCATTATAAGTACTTGAGCCTGCATGTTGGTTTTCGTAAATGGCTATCCTTTTACCCGATAAATCGGTAATGCTTATCGTAACCTTTTCATCTTCCACTAAATAAAACTCGATACCTACTTGCTGGCTGGCAGGATTAGGATATAGCTTTATGTCATTAAAAATTGAAATTTCATCCTTATTAGCCCATACACTACCAGTTTGCGATTTTTTGAAAATTGGCAATACTTGGGGCATGCAGCTTTCTATATGCGCCCAAAAATCACTGCCGGGCAACGCATGAAAATCAGGCTCAAGCGTTACCGATTCTTCTGCCTTCATTTCAACGGTTGACGAACCACCTAAAACCGAATTAGTAACTATATCACCACCCGCTTGATAAAACACATCGCTATTGATAGGGCTATTCACAATTACCAAATCTTCGCAGGGGTCATAATAACCACCCTCTAACTCTGTTTGATTTGTACCACAGGGATCTAACCAATGTTTTAACTGATTATACTCCTCACTAAACGCATCCCACGATATATCAAACCTGCCAAATACACCATAAAAGTTATTGAAAGTCGTATCATGGCACATCTCTATATTAGTTTCATAAAATTGACCAAAAATTAGCCCATTACTTGTAAAAATCGGAGCACCACGTGAAGAACCATCAGGGAAAGAACCATCCATATTCACCTCCCAAAAATCTGCCCACCATAAAGGATCAACATTTATATAAGATGCAGCAGGTGACGGCGGAGAAAAAATCTCTACAAACTTTTTCACATCACCATTAGGATGATGAATACATGCTGGATTTCCTGTTAGATTAGTTGCTCTTGTCCACCCATTAAATACTATTTTTTCAAACGGGTTTACGGCAAGTGGCGATTCATTTAAGCGCATCAAAGCAAAATTAGAATCTCCTATTAATGCGTCTGCACTATTAGCAACAACCTCAGCCCCATGTGAAATATAATAATTACCAGGCTCGCTACCATTTACACAACTTGGTTGTTCATAATTCCACATAAACGACCAATCATCAGCAAAAGGATTTTCTACGGGGTCATTACCTGAAAATTGCAAGCACTGCTTTGCCGTTAAAAAAAATAATTCCCCATCATTGCAAGTATTATTGATTAAACTACCCGTGCAAACCCTTGAACCACCTACTAATACAAGTGCTACGCCTCGTTTTTCATCTTGAAAATTATTGGCTTGAGGGCAGTTAATATTCATTTCACAACTTCCTGAATCACCAAAATCTCTTGTTTCAGTCTCATCCCCCCAAAATTTAGGGATGTGCCTATATCCATGTACAATGCCATTAACGGATATAATCGCTTCAGGTTCATTATCTGGCTGATAGTATTCCAAAACAACATTATCGCTATAAACCAATCCACAAGCAAAACCTCTAATTTTTTCTCTTGTTCCTTTATTGTTTAAGTTTGAAAAAGCACCAATTAAATGACTTTTATCCTTGCTATAAATATGTAACTTCCCCCCCTCGGGCAACCAAAATTTATCGAATGTAAAATTGATAGATTTAGCATCAGGGCAAAGTACCTGCAACTGCCAAATCCTATCGCCATTATCCAAATCAATCCACAAACCAGAATTCATTAAATCCAACTGAACTGAATGTTTATAGCCAAATCTTGAAGGTAAACCTTCACGTTCATCTCTTTCGTCTTCAATTGATATTTTTTTATAGTTTAGTACCTGTGTTGTATAACTAGGAATTTTAGCTTCTACATTCTCATACTTCCAACTTTCAGGTACACCGCCCATACTAATCTGCGCTTCACAAATAAATGGGAAAAATATAAATACTATTATCAAATATCGCATAATGTTTAATTTAAAAATTTATTGACGCTTAAAAACAAGCACTTTACTATTACCGTAATAGTGCAATTTTAAAAAAAAACCTACTTTTTCATACAAATCAATAGATATGTATGAAGCTAAAAACAACTCATTCCATTCACTATCTCCAACAATAAAAGGCGGGGTATATGAAAAATCCATCTTATTTTCTTCATCAACACTATAGGAGCCATAACTAATCCAACCAGCTAAATCACATATAAATAAAAAATCAGGTCTAAAATCCAATACAATTTCATGTTCTAAATCCTCAGGTTTTTCATGTAGCACATTACCATTAATGTCTTCATGTCGTTCCAACTGCCACCTACCTATCAAATTCTCATCAAAATAGGGCGGTATTTTCTCATTCGTTAATATCATGGCTTCTTCGCCAACACCAAATAAAAGGCGCAAATCCCCTCCAACAATTTCATAGCCATATATTGTTTCGTAGCGGTCTAAAAAATATTCATCCCATTGGCAACATACTGGCGCATCGGGCAAGGTCAAATTCAAATCCATGCTACCCATTTC